>ERZ772897.100-NODE-100-length-97413-cov-16.866791_pt1 | contig 97413 bp, 88 predicted proteins | sample MGYA00512125_ERZ772897 | MGnify/ENA primary metagenome ERZ772897 (study PRJEB29015, sample SAMEA2737660) | human gut metagenome | biome: human gut; feature: human-associated habitat; material: faeces | place: China | collected 2012 ... | reverse complement strand
AAAATACCGATTGCTGTCTCTACATCTTTGCCTCTGATGGCATCTAACACATAACAAGCCTTCTGAACTGAAACTCTTGCATAAGATAACTTAGCTGAAGGTCTGGTGTCTTTCTGGTTCTCATTTCTCTCTCTCTTAATCTGAGATCTATGCCCCTTAGCCATTTGTGAAGCCTCCTTTCGATTCTCTGTTGATTTATCTCTCCGCTGTCATCAATGACTAACGGCCCTTCTTCTCGTCCTTACCGTGACCTCTGTAGGTTCTGGTAGCTACGAACTCGCCGAGCTTGTGTCCTACCATATCCTCAGTTACATATACAGGTACATGCTTTCTACCGTCATGTACAGCAAATGTTAAACCTACGAATGATGGGAAAATAGTGGAACGACGAGACCATGTTTTGATCACTGCCTTATCACCGGATGCGACTGCAGCGTCTACCTTCTTTAAAAGGCTTGCATCAGCGAAAGGTCCTTTTTTTAATGAACGTGCCATTGTATCCTCCATTCTGCCTTAACGGCTAATCCAATCTTCAAATAGACTGCTCCGGCTGATTATTTAGCCAAAGCCTTTCCGTCTCTTCTTCTTACGATCAGTTTATTTGACTTATTGTTCTTCTTACGTGTCTTTAAGCCAAGTGCAGGCTTGCCCCAAGGAGTACATGGACCCGGACGGCCGATACCTGTCTTACCTTCACCACCACCGTGTGGATGGTCGTTAGGGTTCATAACGGAACCACGAACAGTAGGTCTGATACCCATATGACGCTTACGTCCTGCCTTACCGATGTTTACAAGTGCATGCTCACCGTTTCCTACTACACCGATTGTTGCACGGCATACGATAGGAACCATTCTCATCTCACCAGAAGGAAGACGAAGTGTTGCATACTTACCTTCCTTAGCCATCAGCTGTGCGCTGTTACCAGCGGAACGAACAAGCTGACCACCTTTTCCAGGGTAAAGCTCAATGTTGTGAACCTGAGAACCTACTGGAATGTTCTGAAGTGGAAGTGCGTTTCCTACTGCGATCTCTGCCTCAGGACCGTTCATGATCTTCTGACCAACCTTCAGTCCCTCCGGAGCGAGGATATATGCTTTCTGACCATCTGCATAGCTGATCAGTGCGATATTTGCTGTTCTGTTTGGATCGTACTCAATTGTCTTAACAGTAGCTGGAATACCATCCTTATTTCTCTTGAAATCGATAATTCTGTATTTTCTTCTTGATCCGCCACCACGATGTCTTACAGTGATCTTACCCTGTGAGTTACGTCCGGCGTTCTTCTTTAAAGACACAGTCAATGACTTCTCAGGAGTTGTAGCTGTGATCTCAGCACGATCCATTGTTGTCATATGTCTTCTGGAAGGTGTATATGGGTTAAATGTTTTAATTCCCATGACATTTTCTCCTTTCAAATACTTATATTTGATCCGCCCGATAGGTTTTCCAGGCGATTTAGGTCTTACTCAGATCTTACAGTCCTTCAAAGATCTCGATATCCTTGCTGTCCTCTGTAAGCTGTACAATCGCTTTCTTATACTTAGCTGTCTTTCCCTGAGTTCTTCCACGGCGACGAGTCTTACCGTCACAGTTCATTGTGTTTACCTTTGAAACCTTTGTACCGTCGAAAAGCTTCTCAACAGCTTCCTTAACCTGGCTCTTTGTAGCATCAGGATGAACAGCGAATGTGTACTTTTTCTCTTCCATAGATGCCATAGACTTCTCAGTCACGATTGGCTTCTGGATAACATCATAATATTTCAAATCTGCCATTATGCGTACACCTCCTCAATCTTTGCTACAGCACTCTTTGTGATGATGATCGTATCATACTTCAGAATGTCGTATACGTTGATTGCGTTAGAGTAAACTGTTCTGACACCGGCGATGTTTCTTGCAGAAACCTCTACGTTGTCATTATCCTCACCGTCAAGAACAACGAGTGCTTTGTTTACCTTTAATGCATCAAGAACACCTACCATTTTCTTTGTCTTGATCTCATCAAACTTCAAAGAATCCATTACGAAGAATTTCTCCTCGTTTACCTTTGTTGTCAGTGCAGACTTAATTGCACCGGCTTTCTCTTTCTTATTCATCTTGAATGAATAATCTCTCGGTGTTGGAGCAAATACAACTCCACCGCCTGTCCACTGTGGAGATCTTGTGGAACCCTGTCTTGCATGACCTGTTCCCTTCTGTCTCCATGGCTTTCTTCCGCCACCGCTTACCTCAGAACGTGTCTTAGCTTTCTGGGTACCCTGACGTTTATTTGCAAGCTGTAATACAACAGCCATATGCATCAAATGCTCATTTACATCAACAGCGAATACGCTATCGTTAAGATCAAGCTTTCCAACTTCGCTGCCTTCCATATTATAAACAGATACGTTAGCCATCTGTGTGTTCCTCCTTTCCAAAAGAATTATTTAGCAGTTTTAACGCTTTCCTTGATGGTCACAACAGATTTCTTTGGTCCAGGAACAGCTCCCTTAACCAGGATCAGATTCTGCTCTGCGTCTACGCGAACGATTTCAAGGTTCTGGATCGTTCTCTTAACGCCACCCATCTGACCAGGCATCTTCTTACCCTTGAATACACGGCTAGGATCAGAACAAGCACCATTGGAACCTGCGTGTCTATGGAACTTAGAACCATGACCCATAGGTCCTCTGTGAAGACCATGTCTCTTGATCGCACCCTGGAAACCTTTTCCCTTTGTAGTGCCGCTTGCGTCGATCTTGTCTCCGGCTTCAAAAATGTCAGCCTTGATCTCCTGACCAAGTGTGTACTCCTCAGCGTTCTCAAACTTAAACTCTTTCAGATATCTTTTTCCGGATACTCCAGCCTTTGCGAAGTGTCCCTGAAGAGGCTTGTTTACGCCATGACTTCTCTTTACTTCCTTCTTACCTGTAGAATCCTTGCTGATAACCTTATCCTTCTTATCAACATATCCTACCTGTACTGCACTGTACCCATCATTTTCAACTGTCTTTACCTGTGTTACAAAGCAAGGACCTGCCTGAAGTACAGTTACCGGAGTTAATACTCCGTTCTCGTTGAAGATCTGTGTCATACCGACCTTCGTTGCTAAAATAGCTTTCTTCATAATGTTGCACCTCCTGTTAATCTACAGCGGAATACGATTGGCGCACGCAGTTTTTACTGCCGGTTGGAATCGTATTCATCCTAGACGGTCTATAATGTGCAAGTTTGATTCAAAAAACTTCGTTTATATAAACCCTAAGGACTTTCTCTTTAAAATCTTACTTTTCCTTCATCTTGAGCTGTACAGCTACACCGGAAGGAATCTCCATCTTTGTTAATGCTTCGATGGTCTTCTGTGTTGGAGCGATAACATCAATCAGTCTCTTGTGAGTTCTCTGCTCAAACTGCTCTCTGGAATCTTTGTACTTGTGAACCGCACGAAGAATTGTAACTACTTCCTTCTTTGTAGGAAGAGGTACCGGACCGCTTACATTAGCGCCAGTCTTCTTTGCTGTCTCAATAATCTTCCCAGCAGCATGATCAATCTGATTGTGGTCATACGCCTTCAGTGTAATTCTCATTACGTTAGCCATAAAAAAAGCCGCCTCCTTTTCGCACTTTTGCGAGCAAACTGATCTGATTGGCATCGAATCATGCTCGTTGTAATAGCGCAACAAGTGGTGACTGTACACTTATCCGGGTGTGTCCTGTTGAATCACATCGGGTAACGCAGGACTTCCCTTCTGTCTCTATCTGCTTTCGCAGAATGTTAAATTGGTACAGTGACTTGTCGCCAGTTTCCTAACTTGACATTCGCTCCACGGAAAACCTGTCATTCGTTACCAGATGACAGCAACCTCACGCTTCACAGCTATCAATGCCACAGCATTTGCTATTGTATCAAGATTTTACAGGCTTTTCAAGGACTTTTTTTATTTTTTTTGTATTTTTTACTTTTTCTACGTTTTGCACAAAAAATGCTGTCACCTGAAACTTCTGTTGTGAAAATGCACAACTTCGTTTCAGATGACAGCATCCCTGTTCTTTATAAGCGGTCAAACTTTCCGGCTTCACCGGTCAGTTTTTCTGCAATCTCTTTGTTTTCCTGCATCTGGCTTGCAATCTCTCCCATACCCTGTACCAGTTCTGTAGTATTAGTTGCCGCAGAGCTTACGCCCTTGGCACTTTCATCCACCGCAGCACTGATCCCCTGGATGGCTCTTGTGATATTGTCCACCAGGATCTGCACCTCGTCTGCCATCTGATGAAAACGAGTAACAATCTCATCTACATGAACAGCATCTTTTTTGTACTGGGCACCGGAATCCACAAACCCATCATAATCTGTAGAGATATCTTCCATTACATAGGAAGCAATTGTTCTGGACTGCTCTGTCAATTCCTCTACAGCACCTACAACAACCTGGTTGATATTCTGGATATTATTGGCTGCTTTCCGGCTCTCTGCTGCAAGATTACTGATCTCATCCGCAACAACAGCAAAGCCTTTTCCGGCCTCCCCTGCTCTCGCCGCCTCGATCGCAGCATTCAGTGCCAGCAGATTAGTCTGGCTGGATATGCTCAGAATTTCATCGGTCAGCTCATTGACAGTCGCAACGCTCTTACTCCCTTCAATGGCCTCCTCCAGCTTTTTGATAATGCCATTTACCACAACGCTGGTGTTTTTCTTGGTTTCCACAGCAGTGGATTCCAGCTTCTCAGCACGCTCCCGCATATTTCCGGCGTAATCCAGCAGTTCCTTGGAAGCATCTGCCAGCTCAACGATATTTCCATTGACTTCTGTAGCATTATCACTGATATTGGACACAGTCGAAGAAATCTCCTGCATAGACGCTGCCAGCTGTTCCATCAAAGCAGAAATGTCTGCAGAACTGTCATTGGCTGTAGTTACATGCTCCGACACATTGCCTACGATCTCCTCCAGACTATTTGCACTGGTGGTAATCTCCTTCATAATGCTCTGCAGAGTTTCCAGGAACACATTGATCCCTGTAGCAATCTTGCCCATCTCATCCCTGCTGTCCACAGATATTCTCTCAGTCAGATCACCATGTCCTGACTGTACATCATCAATGACCTTGGACAGCTTACTGTCAATCCTCCCAAGAGGAAGACTGATGCTTCGGTGGCTGATCGTAACACCCAGCACATCCACAAAAACGCCAATGATCAAAATGATTACAACCATAAATATAGAAGAGTTATATTTGATCTTCTGCTTTGAAATGGCTGACTCCATTCCCTCCTTGTTGCTCTTAACCATATCACTGATCTCGTCAGAGATGGTCTTGCCCAATGTGCTCAGAGTACCATTAGCCAGATTTTCCGCTTCCTCATTACGATTCTTCTCGCTCAGACGGACCGCCTGCTCAAAGTTTGTAAGGTATTCCTCGTAGTCACTTTCAAACTGCTGGAACTGTTCCTTCTCTTTCTCACTCTGCATCATTTCTTCATACTCAATATTAGCACCCTGTATATCGCTGCGCAGGGAGCTTGCCTCCGTCGCCAATTCTTCTGTGGAAGCTTTGTCCTCTGCCAGACAATGAGCATAAACTACCCGGTGAAGGGACTGGAAATTCTCGGCAATCTCTCCCAGCTTACTGATATTCTGCGCATATCGGTCTGAGATCATCTGGCTGGCACGAAGCATCCCCTTCAGCTGACCAATGCAGAGAATACTGCACAGGAAAAGCATGATCCCAAGCATAGTAATGGGCAGCATAACTTTCCACTTCACAGAATTCTTATCTATTTTAACAGATCCTTTTTTCGGTACCGAAAGCTTCGGCTTCGGCATTTTCATTTTCGGTAAGTTTGGTTTTAATTTTTTCATTTTCATTTCGGTGTCCTCCACTTTTCTTTTGTCGAAAACGGAGACAGGCGCTCCCGTCTCCGTTCCATGGTGTATATTGTGAATTCACCTTCCCCGTATTATAACGGCATACGCCGTTTTCAATCTGCCTCCCTGCCCCCTGAAAACCAGGAAGCCTTCCGTCAGATCTCCGTGCTGTCAGTCTCGTCTTCCTCCAGCACAGTTTCATACTTCTCCAAAATTATATTTTGGATCATCTCCCTGGTCTCCGAATTGATCGGATGGGCTATGTCACGATATTCTCCATCTCCTGCGCGTCTGCTCGGCATTGCAATAAAAAGTCCCTTCTCTCCTTCAATCACCTTAATATCGTGAACAACAAACTCTCCATCAAGGGTAATCGAAACGATTGCTTTCATTTTACCTTCTTTTGCAATTTTGCGGATACGCACATCTGTTATCTGCATGTTGGAAACCTCCTTTGATTCCAGACAATATTGTTATCAAATAAGAAGAAACTCTCCTGTATTCATTCTGCGTCCGACATCAAAGTGCATAACGCTCGTTTTTCTCGATCACAATACGAATCTGTCCATTTTCGCCAATATACTCTGTATTTGCACGGATTGTATCTCTGCTTTCTACGATACAATTCTCAATGTGTGTATTGTCGCCAATATAAACATCATTCAAAATGATCGAATTCTTAATGACACAATTATTTCCAACGTATACTTCTTTGAACAGAATAGAATCCTCTACCTGTCCATTGATGATACATCCACTGGATACAAGACTGTTTCTCACATCAGAACCCGCATTATATTTTGCAGGCGGAAGATCCTGCACCTTAGAATATACATCCGGATACTGCTTAAAGAAGTAATCGCGGATCTCCGGTTTCAGAAAATCCATATTGGTGCGGAAGTAAGATTCCACAGAGGAAATATTACTCCAATATGTATCCAGCTTGTATGCATAAATCTTTTTGATGTCCTTGTAACGGATCAGGATATCCTTAACGAAATCATATCTTTCCTCCTGATCAGCCTTCTCGATCAGCTCGATCAGCAGACGGCGGCGTACAATATAAATACCAGCAGACACCTGCTGTCCCTTTGCCTGGATCGGCTTCTCCTCAAAGCTTGTGATACGTCCGTCCATATCGGTGGAAATAACGCCGAAACGACTCGGATCATCCTTCTCATTCATATCTGTTGTTACTACGGTAAAATCCGCTTTCTTGGCAATGTGATACTCAAGGACCTTATTGTAGTCCATCTTGTATACGCCATCTCCGGATGCGATAACAACATACGGCTCGTGGCTGCTCTTCAGAAATCCGATATTCTGTGCGATTGCATCTGCGGTACCCCGGTACCAGTAACTGTTGTCCGGTGTCGTGGTAGGAGTGAATACATATAAGCCACCCTGTTTTCTACCAAAATCCCACCATTTTGAAGAATTCAAATGCTCATTCAGCGACTTTGCATTATATTGTGTAAATACAGCCACCTTCTGGATATGCGAATTCGTCATGTTGCTCAATGTAAAGTCAATGCTTCGGAAGCTGCCGGCTATTGGCATAGCTGCAATTGCTCTCTTGTTGGAAAGCTCTTTCATCCGGCTGCTATTACCACCAGCTAATACAATACCTATCGCTCTCATTCTCTGTCACCTACCTTAATTAATGTCTCACCGCCGTCCAAAAGACCATTCGGGTAATCTGCCGGCTCTGTGATGCCGGAAATTGCTGTGTTCTTTCCAATCTTAACGCCGTCCGGAATCACAGAATCCTCTCCGATGGTTACCAGACCAAACGCATAAACACTCGGTTTTACTTTGTTTTCCTTCTCTTCACCGATACCCAGCTCGCAGTTCTTACCAACAGTAACTCCCTCTGCAATGATAGACTTGTCAACCGTTGTCCCGGCACCGATCGTCGTAGAGCTCATAATGATGGAATCCCTCACTACCGCTCCTTTTTCGATCGTAACACCACAGCCGATCACAGAATTATGTACCTCGCCGTAAATCTCACATCCTTCGCCGATAATCGCCTTATCCACAACGGCATCCTTTGCGATATACTGCGGAGGAATACGATCACTCTTGGTATAGATCTTCCAGAACTCCTCATAAAGGTTGAATACAGGAATCAGATCGATCAGTTCCATGTTGGACTCCCAATAAGAGCCAAGGGTTCCTACATCCTTCCAGTATCCATTGTACTCATATGCAAAAATACGTTTGCCCTGCTCGTGGCAATACGGAATAATATGCTTACCAAAGTCACATGCCGGCTGGTCCTTCAGCTTCAGCAATGCCTCGCGAAGTACGGGCCATGAGAAAATGTAAATACCCATAGACGCAAGATTGCTGCGTGGATGCTCCGGTTTCTCCTCAAACTCCTGGATCTTTTTATGCTCATCCGTAATAACCACACCAAAACGACTTGCCTCTTCCAGCGGAACTGGAATTGTCGCTAACGTAACATCTGCATTGTTGGCTTTATGGAAGTCGAGCATAACCTCGTAATCCATCTTGTAAATATGATCTCCACCCAAAATAAGTACATAATCAGGATTATACTGCTCCATATATCGTAAGTTCTGATATATCGCATTGGCAGTTCCTGTGTACCACTCACTGCTGGTACTTTTCTCATACGGCGGCAGAATGGAAACACCGCCGACATTTCTGTCCAGATCCCACGGAATACCAATTCCTATGTGAGTGTTCAGACGCAACGGCTGATACTGAGTCAGAACTCCAACTGTATCTACCCCCGAATTAATACAGTTACTTAATGGAAAATCAATAATACGATACTTACCACCAAATGAAACTGCAGGCTTTGCAACATCTGCTGTGAGTACTCCAAGACGAGAGCCCTGACCACCTGCCAGTAACATTGCAATCATTTCTTTCTTTATCACGATATCACCCCTTGTTGTTCAGAATAATTGTATTATAACACACTTTTCATAAATTGGGAATAAATTTGACAAATAACTTGGAAATATTTTCTATTTTTTAGATATTTTGACTAATTTTTACCGGATTATTACATTTCACCTCCTTTTTCAAGCAAAAAAATGCACAACGTCTCCGGGCATTTTCATAGAATAACAGAACAAATCCTTTTTTCGCTTCCCCCCACAGAAATATCCAATAAAGGAATTGTAATTTTCCCCTTATTCGTTATAATAATGTAAGAACATTACATATTATATATAGAAGAAAGGCGTGGTTTTTATTATGTATCAGATTGACTTTAACCATCCGGCAAATGTATATTTCATCGGAATCGGCGGTATCAGCATGAGCGGATTTGCCCAGCTGCTGCACGATTACGGTTTTCAGGTACATGGCTCCGATGCCCACGAAAGCAAGATCACTGACCATCTGGAGTCACTTGGTATCCATATAATATATGGCCAGTCCAAAGAAAATATTACCGGGGATATCGACTTTGTTGTATATACGGCAGCCATCCATCCGGACAATCCCGAATTTAAAGCAGCAAAAGAACTGGGACTGCCAATGATGGAACGTGCCGAAATGGTAGGACAGGTAATGAAAAATTACCAGAATGCCATTGCAATTTCCGGCACACATGGCAAGACAACGACTACCTCCATGGTATCCCATATCTTTCTGGAAGCGCAGAAGGACCCAACCATCTCCGTTGGCGGCATTCTGAAGGTGATTGACGGAAATATCCGCGTAGGCCATTCCCAGGATTTTATTACTGAGGCCTGCGAATACACCAACAGTTTCCTGAAGTTCCACCCAACAGCCGGGATTATTCTGAATATTGATGCGGATCATCTGGATTTCTTTAAGGATATTAACGATATCCGTCATTCCTTCCGTCGTTTTGCCGAGCTTATCCCGGAACATGGGGCTCTTATTGTTAATGGCGAGATTCCGGATCTGGCCGAGATCACGAAAGGTCTGGCATGTCAGGTAATCACATTTGGTCTCACAAGTGACTGTGATTATTTTGCCGATAATATTTCCTTTGACGAGCACGGTTATGGACACTTTGACCTGATCCACAACGGAACCAGAGAGACTTCCATCGATCTCCATGTCATCGGCCGTCACAATGTAGCCAATGCACTGTCTGCCATTGCACTGGCACAGTATTATCATATAGATATGGATTCCATCAGACAGGGGCTTCTTGCCTTTGAAGGAACAGAGCGTCGTTTTGAGTTGAAGGGTTCTTTCAACGGGGTAACTGTGGTGGACGATTATGCACATCATCCAACAGAGATCACAGCCACGCTGACTGCGGCAGAGAAATTTCCTCACAAGCATCTGTGGTGTGTATTCCAGCCACATACTTATTCCCGTACCCGCGCCCTTTTAAAAGAGTTTGCACAGGCTCTGTCCCAGGCAGAGAATATTGTTCTGGCTGATATCTATGCCGCCAGAGAGGATGATCCGGGAGATATTTCTTCCCGCACCCTGCAGGAAGAGATCAAAAAACTCGGAAAGGATGCCTATTATTTTCCATCTTTTGAGGAGATCGAAAAATTTTTATCAGAAAAATGTATCAACGGTGACCTGTTGATAACTATGGGTGCCGGAAATGTTGTATCTATCGGAGAAGATCTGATCAAAAAATAAGTTATCCACATTATCCACAATTTTTTGTCAAAAACTGTCGACAAATATTGTGGATAATTTTTGTTTATAAAACCCAGGAATTCACAGGGATTTCATGAATTCCGTCCACATTATTCACATTATCCACAATTAAAAATCCACAGAAACCCACTGTTTATCGGTGTTTGCAAGTTTTTTTCTTTGTGTTATTATAGGATACAGACTTGAGATATAAAGCAGTTTTCTTATAATGATTACTTAAAATAACTGCTGGGAACGGAGGATTTACATGGATAATATACTGCTGTGCTCCAATCATATACCATTGGTCACATCAATTCACAATACATTTATCGAGAAATATATGCTTCATGCAAACGGAAGTTATGTAAAAGTGTATCTGTACCTTTCCAAATGCATCCAGGCGGGCGAGGAAGATCTCTCCATCTCCTCACTGGCTGATCAGATGGAAAATACGGAGAAGGACGTGATCCGTGCATTGAATTACTGGGAGAAGCAGGGATTAATGAGGCTTACCAGAGGCGAGGACGGAGAGGAGATTCTCGGCATTGACGTTCTGAACCCTGATGAAACACTATCCGCCCAGGAAGAATCCCGCCCCTTTGCTGATCTTTCCGCTGATACCGGAGATACAACCGGCACATCTGCCAAAAGATCCTCTTCCAATAAAGATACACACTCTTCATTGGAGACAGCTGCGTCGGACAGCCACTCTGCCACAGACGCCAGCACTGACAATGACGCAAAAGCTTCCGAGCAAAAAACGGAGCATTCAAAGACTACTGCGGCATCAAAGGCACAGACAGCTTCGCCTTCTATCTCTACAGTGGAAGCCAGGCCGCAAAGCAGCCATAAAACAATTCAGGTAACAACGGAGCAGATGAACCGTCTCGCTGAAAATGATGACTTCTGCTGGACTTCCAATGTGGTAGAGAGCTATCTGGGGCGGCCGGTCAAGCCGAAGGAGTTACAGCTTATTACATATTTATACGATACACTTCACTTTTCTTCCGAGTTGATCCTGCATCTGTATGAGTACTGCATTTCGCTCGGCAAGACAAGCACCAGCTATATCGAGAAAGTGGCGATCGCATGGGATGAAAAACAGGTAAAAACACCTGATGATGCGCAAAATGCAACAATCGAGTACAACACCACCTATAATGCTGTTTCCAAAGCAATGGCACTGGGGCGCCCTCTGGCTGCCATAGAAAAGGATTTTGTTGACCGCTGGCAGAATCAGTGGAGCATGGACCTGAGTGTTATTCTTGAAGCCTGCAACCGCACATTATTGAAACTGCAGCATGGCGATTTCAAATATGCAGAGGCCATTGTAGAGCGCTGGCACCGATCCGGCGTACATACACTGGCAGATATCCAGAAAGCAGATGAGGCCTTTGCCAATGAAAAGGCGATGGAAAGAGCCGCCAAGCGCAACGGCAGCGATTCCGGAACAGTTCAGCATAAGCGTTCCCAGGCAGAAACCGCCGCTTTGGAAAGACAACTGTTACAGGTTTAATATTTGAAATTTGGAATTACATTTTCGCACAGGAAAGGACAAGATATCATGGGGATTTCAGCAAACCAATACGGAAGTATCATGGATCAGTATGACAGAACACGGATGAAAAACCAGCGTATCCTGGATCAGCGTACAGAAGCTCTTCATAAGGAAATTCCCGAACTAGAGGAGCTTCAGGGACAGATCATACAGCTTTCTTTCCAGCAGGCCCGTAATGAACTGCTGCAGCCGGAGCAGGCACAATCTACCGCTGCCCGGTACGCCCGGCATATGCAGGCTCTGTTTGAGAAAAAACAGGCTCTTTTGGAAGAACACGGGTATCCCAAAGATTACCTGTCCCCTGTTTACACCTGTCCTGATTGCCATGATACCGGATATATCGACGGAAGACCATGCCATTGTCTGACGAAGGCACAGGCCGATTTTCTCTATGCCAACGCAAACCTCAGCGACATCCTTTTAGAAGAAAATTTTGATACTTTTGACAGTGAATACTACGACGATACCACTGTTAATGATAATCTTTCTCTAACTCCAAAGGAAAATATCAATAAATTAAAGGATATTTGTCTGGATTTCATTAAACACTTTGATGACGCCTATGATAATCTCATATTTTACGGACCTACCGGCGTCGGAAAAACATTTCTGACCCACTGCATTGCCAAAGAGCTTCTCGACACGGGTCACACGGTCGTTTACTTGACTTCTTTACAGCTATTTGATATTTTAGAGAAAGGCAGGTTTGGCAAAGACGAGGAAAGTGAACAAATCCGCACCAAAACAGATTATCTGATCCATAGTGATCTGCTCATTATTGATGATCTTGGTACTGAACTCACAAACAGCTTTACAATCTCTGAGCTGTACCATTTCATTGAGGAAAGGCATCTACAGCAGAAATCAACGATCCTTTCCACCAATCTGACATTTCAGGAATTGTTAAACCGGTACGGCGAGCGCATTTTCTCCCGTTTCACCGGCTACTATCACTTCTGTATGATCATCGGAGATGATATCCGCCCTCTCAAGAAGCTGCGGGCACACACTCCGAAAAATATATCTTAATGATCCCCGTCTGACAAGGCATCAGGCAATCCGGACGGTATCATTAAACCCCAATATCATAAATTCACACATGTAAGAATGGAGGATTTCATAACATGAAACGACACGACAAACTGGCAGAAACAATACCTGTGGGTAATCTGGGAATTTTAGCATTGGAAAGCAGCAGGGAAATGGGAAACCGCGTCAACGACTACATTGTAGAATGGCGTCAGGAGCGTTCCCGAATGGAAGCACCGGCTTCTTCCATTGCTGATTACAGCAAGGATTCTTATCTGATCGACTGCGCCTGCCCACGTTTCGGTTCCGGCGAAGCAAAGGGACTGATCCGTGAATCTGTTCGAGGCGATGACCTCTTTTTATTGGTTGATGTCTGCAACTACAGCCTGACCTATAAGGTATGCGGGCAGGTAAATCATATGTCCCCGGACGATCATTATCAGGATCTGAAGCGTCTGATCGCTGCTGTAGGCGGCAAAGCAAGACGTATCACTGTCATTATGCCGTTTTTGTATGAAAGCCGTCAGCACCGTCGTTCCAGCAGAGAATCCCTCGACTGTGCCCTTGCATTACAGGAGCTTACACAGATGGGCGTGGAAAGTATCATTACATTTGATGCACATGATCCGCGGGTACAGAACGCAATCCCTCTCAAGAGCTTCGAGACCGTTCAGCCAACCTACCAGTTTATCAAGGCACTGTTAAAGAATGTACCGGACATTAAGATTGATGCACAGAATCTGATGGTTATCAGTCCGGATGAGGGCGCTCTGGGAAGAGCCGTTTACTATGCCAATGTCCTCGGCATTGATGTGGGAATGTTTTACAAACGTCGTGACTATAGCCGTATTGTGGACGGACGCAATCCGATCATCGCACACGAGTTCCTGGGTGCCGATCTGGAGGGCAAGGATGTGATCATCACAGATGATATGATCTCCTCCGGCGAGAGTATGATCGATGTAGCCACAGAGTTAAAGCGCCGGAAAGCAAACCGTATTTTTGTTGCCGCTACGTTCGGTCTTTTCACCAATGGAATGGACAAGTTTGATGAAGCAGTCGAAAAGGGACTGATCTATCGTGTTATGACAACAAACCTTGTATATCAGCCACAGGAGCTTCTTTCCAGAGATTATTATATCTCCGTAGATATGAGCAAATATGTAGCTCTGCTGATCGATACATTAAATCACGATCAGTCCATCAGCGATCTCCTGAATCCGACAGAGAGAATTCAGAACATTCTGGTAAAATACGGCCAAAGATAATGACCTGCTAATTGTAAACATAGTTTTTTCGGCGTTTTTGGAAAGTTCATAGTTTTTTTAGAAATTAAACAATTTTACATCACATCTGCTTTCTATAATGAATTCATAAACATAAATAAGCCGACTGACTAATGTTTGTTATAGATTCTTTTTCATTTTTTTCATTTTCGGTCATGAGGCAGCTCCCTCTGCCTTGTGACCACTCCTTTGAGTGTTACTTTGAAAAGCCCGAAGCAAAAGCTTCGGGCTTTTCGCGTAAAATAAATTTATCTAAGCTGCAACATTTCTGTGATATAATGGCACATATAAACAGACAACGAAGTCAATATATAAACGAATAAGGTATCAGACAGAATTATTTTCAAGGAGGTGATCGTCATGATGACAGGATTGACATTAAGCGCAGTATGCATTATTGGACTTGTAGTAATTGTAGGGGGCATTATCATCGGGTTCCATTTCTGGGATAAGGATTGATATACCATCAAAGCATTCCCCTTCTTATGTATATTCAATATGTAAAACAAAAAGTGTTACAGACCCCACATTTTAGCAGTCTGTAACACTTTATATGTCATTTCACAATTATCCCGGCCATTCTCCAATACCATTATCAGATTGCTCCAAACATTTCCAGACACTCCCGGTTGGTTCCCCGGAAAATATCACGCCGGTCCGCAAACATCCGGCAAAGCTTCTCCAAACGATCCCAGTTATCTTTCACATAATACTCATAGCTGTGTCCCCAAATATAAAACAACTGCTGCTCTCCCGGTGCCGGTTCGCTTTCCAGAAATTGCTGCGCCAGCTCGAAAAGCTGCTCATCATCATGATGACAGGTCGCCTTTAACAGGATTGGATTCTCCGGTACCGCAAAACCATGTGTCGCTTCCACGGTACGACCGTATTTTATTCCATGACACTGCAGATAATCTACTGCTGCCTGATCATAGGCACCATAGGCATACGCCATGCCTACCGGTTTCTGTCCATAGATCCGGGTAATATTATCAATATCTGTCAAAAATTCCTGATCCATCTCCTCCTCGGTCATATCCACAGGTGCCCGGTGAGTCAGCCCGTGAACTGCAATTTCATGCCCGGCATACAGATCTCCGATAGTTTCCTGATCCATACGGCAAATCTCTTTTCCTTCAATCTCAAAACGACTTTCACGGCTCTGTATGCCGGTATTCAGATTAAAAGTACACTTCATCCCGTAACGGTTCAAAATCTCCACCAGCTTCCGGTCTGATTCAATGCCATCATCATAACTAAACGTAATTGCTTTTTGATATTTCATAATGTTTCCACATTCCTTTCCTGCCATCTATCGCATAATGGTCTTTGGTCTTGATCTTGCCTGAGTTCTACCCCCGCACAAGCTCTACGACCCGTAAAACATTCTCCTGCACCGTAAATTTTACTTCATATTCCCCGAAACTCATGCCGTAGATTCGCTCCGGATCCTTCTGATATCTTGGTCTGGGGTCCTGTTCTAAAACACCCCGAAGTGCCTGAAGCTTTTCTCCGGAAATCTCCGACGCAGCGACAAGCTCCTCCGGAAACTCCACTTTGACACGCCGCACCTGTGTTCCATCCGTAAAGCCCCCCTTTGCCCCAGGGTGACTGTCCGCATAAGGAAGATATGGCTTAATATCATAAATAGGTGTCCCGTCCATCATATCGACTCCTGATACCCAGATTACAGGCTTTCTGGAATCCTGCAGATCAATCTGCTCCAATTTTACACAGGACAGGCCAATGGGATTTGGACGAAACGGAGAACGTGTTGCGAATACGCCAACCCGACGATTTCCACCAAGACGGGGCGGACGCACTGTGGGAGACCATTCCGGCCGAACCGCCTCTGAAAACTCCCATACAAGCCAGAGATGAGAAAACTCCTCCAGCCCACGGAACGCATCCGGATTGCGATATTCCGGCTCCAAAACAATCTTTCCCATAAGTTCCGGCACCAGACCACTCTGTCTCGGCACTCCAAACTTTGTCACAAAATCCGTGTGAATCCTGCCGATCATCTTCATTTCCATTGTTTCTTACCCCTCAGGATTTGTATTCCACAGAAAAAATAAGCCCGGCAATGCTCTCAGGCACTGACCGGACTCATCTGTTCATCAGTTACATCTCTGTACAACCAATCAGGCACGCACCAGTTCTACCTGCCAAAATCCCTCCGTGTGAGATGGTCCCTGTGTAATCTCAACTTTAAATTTATACATTGCCTCCTCCAGTTTACGCTGGAACTGAATCTCGGAAAGATCTGAATCTGGCTCCTGCAAGATGATTGTGTCACCAACCTTCGCATAACTATATGCAGAACCTAATGTCTTAAATGTTGCCTTCCAAGTTTCCTTTTTCTTTAAAAAATCAAACACAATAATCACCTCTGCTTTCTATAAATATATGTCAGCTTCAAAATCTCGTGTCATCTATCCGCTAGATAACTATATTATAACACATTTTTTCTAAAAAAGAAAGTAAATCGCAGTATTTTCATAGGAAAAATATAAATTTTACGATAAAACCATTCTTACGGCGCCATACATACCGGCATCATTTCCAAGTTCTGCCAGACGGAACTCCTTGCCCTTGAGTGCAAACATAACGTCCTGCTCGTACTTCTCCTGTACCACATCCAGAACAATCTGTCCGTTTTTGGATACACCGCCGCCAATTACAAACGCCTGTGGATCTACCACGGCTGCCACATGGGAAAGGCCCTTGCCCAGATAACTGGAGAATGTTTCTACAATCTCCGTTGCCAGAGCATCGTTGTTTTTGTATGCCTTAAACAGCTCCAGTCCGGTGATCGGATGATCATACTGGCGAAGCTCTGACGGTGTATCTGTCTGTTCCAGCTTCTCCTTGGACATTCTGGTAATACCCGTTGCGGAAGAATACTGTTCCAGACAGCCCTTCTTGCCACAGCCACAGGTGCGTGTCTCGTGAGGATTTACCAGCAAATGACCTATTTCTCCTGCCGCACCGTTGCTTCCGGTCAGGATCTTGCCGTTCAGGATGATTCCTCCGCCTACTCCGGTACCCAGAGTAACCATAACAATGCTGTCAAATCCTCTGCCACCTCCGCGCCACTGCTCTCCGAGAGCCGCTACGTTTGCATCATTGCCCACTTTGATCTTTTCTACACCTGTCAGCTTACGAAGCTCATCCGCTACGGAGAAAATGCCCCATCCCAGATTTGCACATTTCAGCACACGTCCATCCTCTGTGATCGGTCCCGGCACACCCATGCCAATACCAATAAGATCACTTTTATCAATGGACTTTTCTTCATTTTTGTCAGCAATCGCCTTCGCAATATCCGGCAGGATCAACTCGCCGTTATTTTCCTTACGTGTCACGATCTCCCATTTCTCCAGCATATTGCCTTCCTGATCAAAAAGCCCCATTTTTACTGTAGTTCCACCTAAATCTACCCCATAAATATACTTCATCTGATATTTCCACCTTTCCTTTTTGAAGCACTGTAAACAACAGGCCACTGCTATATCATACCCGATTTTACCGAAATGGTAAAGCACTTAAGAACGGTAATCTCCATTAATCTTTACATAATCATAGGTGAGATCACAGCCCCATGCCTTTGCAGAGCCGTTTCCCTGCTTCAGATCAATGTCAATATAGATTTCATCCTCCGCCAGCACCTTTGCCGCAAACTCCTCGGAAAAATCAATGCCTGCACCATTTCTGCACACCTCCAGAGTCCCTGCTGCGGACGAAAGATCTACATCCATGGTATCAATGGCAAAATCTGCGTCTGCATAACCAATGGCACACAACACACGTCCCCAGTTTGCATCCTCTCCAAACATTGCACATTTAAACAATGGGGAACGGATCACACTCTTAGCAACGATGATCGCTGTCTCCTGATCCGGTGCTCCCTTGCATGTACACTCTAAAAGTTTCGTTGCTCCCTCTCCGTCCTTTGCAAGCATACGCGTCATATTCATCATAACAATATACAACGCCTGCTTAAATACAGCAAAACCTGCATCCTCTGCGGTGCAGATCTCTTCATTGCCCGCAAGACCGTTTGCCATCACGCTGACCATATCATTGGTAGAGGTATCTCCGTCAATGCTCAGACAGTTGTATGTAATCTTGACAATCTCATCCAGAGCCCTCTGAATCATCTCATGGCTGATCGCCACATCCGAAGTAATGAAATTCAGAGTTGTGGCCATATTCGGATGGATCATGCCGCTTCCTTTTGCCATACCACCCAGATGACATGTCTTACCATCAATTTCAAACTCTACTGCCACCTGCTTCTTCACGGTATCGGTGGTCATGATCGCTGTGGCCGCCGCATCATTGCCGGACTCACTGAGACCATCCACCAGCTGCTTCATATGGTCTGCAAACGGAGCCGTAGACATTGGAAGTCCGATCACTCCTGTCGATGCAACCACCACCTGATCCTCCGTAATGCCCAGAGCATCTGCTGCCAGCCTGGACGTCTCGGCTGCCACCTGCTCTCCGTTTGCATTGCCGGTATTGGCATTCTTGGAATTTACGAGAACCGCATGGCTCACTCCGTTTCCCGCCTCCAGATGCTTCTTCGTCACAAGGATCGGCGCACCTTTGACCTTATTCTGTGTATAGACAGCCGCTGTCTGGCAAGGCTCCTTACTGTATACCATGCCAAGATCATTTTTCTCCTTGTCCGGATTCAGTCCACAGTTGAGACCGTTCGCCTGAAATCCCTGAGAAGCGCAAACACCGCCGTCAATATATTTATAGCCTTCAAATTGTGTCATATTCATAAGTCGTCTCCATTCTGTAATCCTGCAAAAACCTTCAATTTCGCATATTTGCAAGCAAATATGCTTCTTGTCGGTGTTTGACGGGTCAAGCCATATTATTACAGTTTCTTGCCGGTCAAAAGTTCATATGCCTGAAGATATTTTGAAATAGTCTTCTCCACGATATCTTCCGGAAGAGTCCAGTCATTGTCCGGATTTGCCTTGAGCCAGTCGCGGGCAAACTGCTTGTCGAAGGATGGCTGTCCATGACCCGGCTCATATCCCTCAGCCGGCCAGAATCTGGAGCTGTCCGGTGTCAGCATCTCATCACCGAGAACGATATTGCCATTCTCGTCCAGACCAAACTCAAACTTGGTATCTGCAATGATAATGCCCTTTTCTAAAGCATAGTCTGCGCACTTCTTATATAATGCGATCGTGTAATCGCGAAGCTTCTGCGCATACTCCTCGCCTTTACCCGGAAAATACTTCTCCAGATGAGCTACGCTCTGCTCATAAGAAATATTCTCATCGTGATCTCCAATCTCTGCCTTAGTAGACGGTGTGTAGATCGGTTCCGGCAGCTTATCAGACTCCTTCAGTCCCTCCGGCAGCTTAATACCGCAGACCGTGCCATTCTCCTGATAGCTTGCCCAGCCGCTTCCTGTAATATATCCTCGAACAATGCACTCGATTGGAAGCATTTCCAGCTTACGGCACATCATACTGTTTCCATCAAACTTCGGCTGCCGGAAAAACTCCGGCATATCCTTCACATCGACTGAAATCATATGATTTGGCAGAATGTCCTGTGTCAGATCAAACCAGAACTTTGACATCTGAGTCAACACGGTTCCTTTTTTGGTCACTTCATTATGAAGGATCACGTCAAAACAGCTTATTCTGTCTGTTGCAACCATGATCAGACTGTCTCCGTTGTCGTAAATCTCCCGTACCTTTCCTTCCTTCATCGGCTTTAGCTCTTTCATTTTTCCTCCAATCCCACACACCGCCCTGAGACAAATGTGCGCGTGCATCGTGTCGTTGTTTACATTATCCCTTTAAGTATAATATTTTCTGGAGAAATTGCAAGACAGGAATCTGCATATTTGCAAATCCATGTCCTTCCGTTATTCTTTTCCTGGAGACCGTTACTTTATACACCTTTTTCCGAACCGGCGTGCCGGTTTTGGCCGGTGCCGCAGACGGAGCAGTTTTCGGAGTTACTGTTGTCTGAGGAGCCGGGGAAACCGTTGGTGCCCGGATTCAGGTAGCAGGCATATACATTCTCCGTGCTCCTTTCATATCTCACATTCCTGTTACTCTTTCTCTTCTTTATCCCGCACTTTGTCTGTACTACCGCATATATTAAATGTAACCAGAAAATATTCCTTATATTTTCGAAAACATTTAGAAAGGATGTATATTATGAACACAATGAATGGATGCCGCGGCAATGTAAACGGCCGCGGAAACAGAGGCTGTTCGTGTGGCATGGGAAACTGCGATCAAATGCCGAATTCCTGCTCCTGCGGCAGCATGCCGGATAACCAAAATACCTGCGGCATGAGTCAGTCGGAAATTGCAAACCAGTGTCAGAATGATTCTGCCGGGGACTGCTGTACAGACCCATTGTACGGTATGCCACTGGCCATGGGCTATGTGCCGTGGCAACAGTGGAATAAGATCTATGATCCCTGCGACGGCCTCGCAAACGGAACGATCTTCCCTGAACTGAATTTACAATTTTATGGCTGCATCCCTCAGGGCTGTGGAAAAGGAGGCAGATTATGAGCAAAGATCAAATGAGATTATTGAAATTTATTTCCCAGGTCAGCTTTGCTCTCACCGAAACAAATCTGTATCTGGACACTCATCCGTGTGATAAGGTTGCACTGAGCTATTATCAGATGGTAAAAAAACAGCGCCAGGAGGCAGTGGAGGAGTACAGCCACAAATATGGTCCTCTGCAGGCAGATCAGGTAAACTGCAAGGATTACTGGACCTGGGTGGAGACACCATGGCCCTGGGAGCGTTAAGGGATTTGAAAATTTCTATGAAATAAAATGAGAATGGAGTTTATGATATGTTTAATTATGAAAAAAGACTGGAGTATCCGGTTCATATCACACGAACCGATCCGAAAGCGGCAATGGTGATCATTAGTCAGTACGGTGGTCCCGACGGAGAGGCCGGAGCTGCAATGCGCTATCTGTCACAGCGATATTCCATGGAGGACCGCAAAGTGGCCGGAGCCCTGACAGACATCGGCACCGAAGAATTAGGCCATCTGGAAATTGTCGCAACCATCATCCACCAGCTCACCAAAGATCTTACTCCGGAGGAGATCAAGGCTTCCGGTTTTGACAAATATTATATTGACCACACTCTTGCTATCTGGCCACAGGCCGCCAGCGGAGAGCCATTCAGCGCCAGCCAGTTCCAAAGCACCGGAGATACCATCACCGACCTCTACGAGGATATGGCAGCAGAGCAGAAGGCACGTCTGACCTACGACAATATCCTGCGGATCGTGAAGGATCCGGAAGTGGCTGATCCGATCCGTTTCCTGCGGATGCGTGAGATCGTGCATTTCCAGAGATTTGGAGAATGTCTGCGCCGCATTCAGGATCAGCGAAATCCAAAGAATTTCTACGCATATAATCCACAAATTGATAAAAAGAAATGTTAGCTGCAGGCAAACCTGTATTGCACCCGCTTTGTACCAATAAATAAAAACAGCTTATCCGGTCAGAAATGATATGCTCCCGTCCAGGTAGACAAGGAAAATAATAAAAACCCGTCACTTAACAGGAACATATCCACGTTCTGGCCGGAACGCTGTTTTATCCTTTGAATCTGTTGTTTGTTTATCGTTTACTTTTACAATTCCTTATTTGTTTCTTTTGCGGAAGATTCCTCCTTGTGGTATCCTGTGTCGATCACAGCCTCCATCTCATCAATATGCTTCAAAAACAGCTCATCAATGTATGGATCAAAATGGCTCCCCTTACTTTCTTCCATAATAGCGACTGCCTTTTCCTTTGAAAATCCCTCTTTATAGTGACGTTTGGACCGGAGAGCATCATAGACATCCGCCACTGCCATGATCCGGGCTGACAATGGGATTTCTTCTCCTTTGATCCCCTCCGGATACCCGGCACCATTATATTTCTCATGGTGATACATTGCCATATCATAAGCAATCTCACAATATGCGTCGTTTTCCAGATCCTTCAGGGTATGCTTGAGGATTTTCGCTCCCTCCTGGGGATGTGTCTTCATAATGGCAAACTCTTCATCAGTAAGCTTTCCTTCCTTCTGAAGAATACGATCCGGAATGGCAATCTTTCCAATATCGTGAAGTCTCGCCGCAGCCGCCACCATATCCGCATATTCCAGCGTAATGATATCCCTGTAGCGTTTGTCCACTGCCATTACATTGACCAGCACACGCACCAGATTCCCGGTATTTTTGATATGTAATCCGGTAATGCCGTCTCTTGCCTCGATCATAGCAGCAAAACTACCGATAATATCACGCTGGATCCGCACAACCTCTCTGGTCTTACTCCTCAGGTCGCGCTGGAGACGTTCTGTATAATAATACCGGTCCGTAATCTCTGCCATAGTCAAAGTCTGTCCATAATTGTTCTCACCTTTGGAAATATCATGCAGTGCCAGCTCATAAACACACTTTTCCGTTGTGTGATGTTTCTCTCCGTCCTCTGCTGCGCATTTATCCAGAAAAAGATATTCCTGCTTTTCGGCAAGCTTTTTTAAACCCTCCAGCTCTCGCTTTCCTTCTTCCTGCTCCAGACAATTCAATATCCGGTCTGCTTCCTCGTTGGAGTATATCACCTCTCCCGCAGTTCCTATAACGATCAGGCCGTTTGCCATATGATTGACGGCTTCCTCCTGGGCCAGCGTCAAGGTATCAAACAACCGATATTTACGCATCAGCCGTTCAAATATAAAGGCGGCTGCCAGATACGCAGGTGCCGTAGTATCATATCCATTGGTCAGGTGCAGCAGGAACAGAACCAGGCTGAGCATACTAAGCAGAACCATTCCCAATATCATCAAAAGCTGTTTCCTGATGATCGGTGATTTCGTCTGACGCAGCTTACGGATTGCCGCCCAAAGGATCACAATAAAATAATAAGCAATAAATACGTTATACAGATTATATAATACACCATGGTTCAGGATCAGATGCGGAAACATTCCCTTCTCGGTATAGGACACGGAAGAATAATATAAATGGTGGTACTCATTGGTGGACACCAGACCGCAGATTAAAATACAGATTCCAAAGAGGATGTTCCGGCGAAGCTTCGGCACAACCAGATTGCAGTACTCCATAATAAACATATACATAAAAAATACAACAAACGGCTTACCATAATAAGAAAACTTTGTTGCCTGTATCGCAACCTGCTGTTTCCCTGCCTGTATCTCCATAGTATATCCCACAATATTGATCAAGGACGAATACAACAAAAGCACTAATGCCATCTGCAGTTTGGAACTCTGTTGCCGGCTCACATAGAAAATTTCTACAATTAATGCAAAAATTCCAAAGTATTGTAATAATACCAAAAAATGATACATAAACGATTATCCCTTCCTAAACAGATTCTTTTCATTTGAGTTATAAACCAAATCACATTTCCCTATGAAATATTGTACCATAACTTAACTGTTTTTTGCTATTTTTATTTAAAATGAGAAAAAACAGGAAGTTATCTCCAATAAGTTGTAAAATCCTCTCAATTTTGCTAGAATATATTGGAAATGAGGTGCTGCAGATGAAAGAGACATATAAGATGAGACGGTGGATCAGTCTCTGTCTGATCATTATATTGACAGTCTCTGGGATGTGTTTTGAACGTGTCAAGACAGATCCTGATTTTGGCGTGTCTGTTTCGGCATCCTCAGATATTCTTCGCACACTGCAGGTACAAAACGCCGGGCAGGATATGTGCTCCCCGGATCAGCTTGGAGATTCTATGCTGCGGGGTTCTACAGAGGTATTACGCCGGACCGTATCCGGTCAGAAGAACAGGATCTTTTCGAGAATACGTTCTCTGATCCGGCTTACCGCAACGCTTTGTGGTCTGCCAGACACGGTCTTTTTTCGGGAAGCCAGTATTACTGCAAGCAGTATTATCACATATGGTTCTGTTATCATTACATATATACATCAGCAGGACGGATCAAAGGGCTGATATATGCATAATTTCTAATGACACAGACTTCTTTTGGGAGAAAGAGGTTTCTTTCTGTATGAAAATTTCGGTATGAAAAATGAAAATAAAAATCCTCAGAAGGTATGAAATGATATAACAAAATATTTCTCTGTGACAGAAATGGAGAAGCTGTGACAGGGATGCCATTTTCATACAGAAAAAGAGGGCACTGTAAATCAGCACCCTCTCTTCTATATAACTGCGCCTGCAGTCCAACAGGCTGCAGGCCTTTTATAAGCATATTGCAAAAAGAAAGGTGAATGAAAATGCATATATTAGGTATGATCTTATTAGGTATCGGAGGAGCTTTTGGTATTGCACTGGTAGGAGGCACCGTTGTTGGAATGATCGGCGTGATCATCTACAAAATATACAGAAGTCTCAGATATCATATTTCACTGTACGATTAATTGTACAGATATAAAATGACCCGGAAAGGAACGATATGGCTTTTAATCCTTATCATTCCCTTCCGGGTTTTGTTGTTGCTTTGCAATCTCAAAATGACAGATTTCCGGTTTGATCATTCATTCCTTCATGTTGTCCCCCAGTCTATCCGGACACAGGCAAAGCATTCCTCCCGCACCCTGATCGTCTGTCACATCCGTAGAAAATCCAAAACGCATTTCCGCAATATCGGACTCTATAATACAGTCCTTGCCTTTTATATGAATGATGTCCGTCCTTATCTTTAAGCCTTTGTGTCCTCAGCATAATAAGCCGCATACGCATCCTGAAGCTTCTTTAAAAGCTCCGGAGCCTTGCCGCCCACCGGCTTTCCATCCAGCTCAACAGCCTGTGTACAGAGTCCGCCAGAACTGCTGACGATCACCTCGTCTGCCTCTGCAAGCTCCTGCATAGTAAATGGTGCCTCTTTGGTTGGGATTCCATTCTGCTCTGCAAGCATCAGCAGATGCTTCAATGTAATACCCGGCAGGATCAGATTATCCCTTGGCGGAGTACACAATACCCCATCCTTGATCATCAGAATATTACTGTGGGCACATTCTGTCACACGGTCTCCCCTGTGGAATACCGTCTCCTGACAGCCCTGCTCCATACAACGCTGATATGCAATGACACTTGGAATCAGATTTAACGTCTTAATATTGCAGTGAAGGAAACGGGTGTCCTCCATAGAGATCAGACGGAATGTCTGGTCAAACGGGATCAGCTCACAAGGCACCGTAAAGATCATCAGATTCGGCTTTACCTCCTTCGGCGGAAACTTATGATCACGGGGTGCCGTTCCACGGGAGCACTGCCAGTAAAGCATACCATGGTCATTATCATTGGCATCAATACATTTCTGAAGCTCGGCAACCAGCTTCTCCCTTGGCATATCAAACGGGATTTCCAACAGCCTGCAACTATTATAGAAACGATCCAGATGATCCTTCTCACCAAAGATCTTATTGTTGGCAAATGTGGTGGCATCATAGCAGCCATCTCCAAAATAAACCGCGCGGTCCAACATCGGAATTTTCATTTCCTCCAGTGCGCCAATCTCTCCATTATAATATCCTACATTTTGCATATCTATTTCTCCTTCCATTCCAAAATATCTCATGATGCTTCCACTTATTTATTCCAGTTGCGGATAATACGGTAGCCGCCTACCAGCAATGTCGGAAGCAGATAGAACAGGATAAAACCGTATGACAGGTAGGTATATCCCTGCTCGATCAATGTTACTACACCGATTCTGGAAAGGATCAGTGCTCCAATCAGTGTCGCCACTGTAACAATACCTCTCTTGGCATCAGTCAGTTTGGCAGCCCCCTTCTCCTCCAGAGCCACATCAAAACGGTCAATGATCATGTGAATACATCCGGTCGCTGTCTCAACCAATGTCCATCCCATAACGATACTAAATACCGCCAGAAGCACCGGACCTCCATGTACCGCCTTGATCATTTCCACCCAAGGTGTTGCAACATCTGCACCGACAATAGAAGTATCTCCATAAAAGCACATCATTGCGAAATAAGAAAGGAACCACGGAATAACCATCAAAAGACCGGCGATCATACCGGAAATGAACGTCTCTTTCCTCTTGGTCTGACGTGTCAGCGAAAACATTCCCATAGGAATGGAATTGATATTGTAAGCCACATATAAAATACCTGTATAAATGCACAGAGGAATTGTCACAGAACCATCATACGCACTGGTATCCATCGTAGAAAATACCTTCGGAATATTGCTTCCCTTATTTACAATAACAAGGATCGTAAATAAAATATAGCCTCCATACAAAAGAATCGTTCCCACGGATTCAAACTTTTCGATCAGTTTGGAACCCTTGAAATTCAAAAATCCACAGATCAGCACGATCACAACAGATCCCAGAATATTCGGCATACCTGCCTGTTCAAAAATACTTCCCGTCGCCGCCGCCATAACCGCGATCAGCAGGATGGCGATCAATACCGTCAGAATATCCATCACCGGCCACAATGGTCCGATCACCTTCTGGATATAATTCTTGTAATCATACACCTTGTAAATACGGCAGATCTCAAAGGTCAGAAATGCAAAAAGCGCAAACCCGATCCCAATAGTAAGTCCGGCGATCCATCCCATACTTCCAAACTTTGCTCCATAAGAATAGATCTCACGGCCGGTCGCATAGCCTCCGCCGATCAATACAGACTGCAGCAGCACACCCGGCAGAACATAGCGGGCATACTTTCCTTCATAAAAATTTTTCAGTTTTCCCATAATTTTCTCACTTTCTTTCGTAATATCTTTTCTAAATTATAAGACAATTTTATCTGACTTGCCAATATGATTATCAGATATTATAATAAGTTAATCTTATTACAGGGGGGCGTATTTATGAATTTAAAACAATTAGAATATTTTATTGCCGTGGCAGAATTATTAAGCTTTACAAAAGCCGCCAAAAAATGCTATATCTCCCAAACAGCCATCACGCTGCAGATCCAGTCTCTGGAAAAGCGTCTGGGAGTTTCGCTGTTTATCCGGGACAAGCATCATGTAGAGCTTACCGCCGCCGGAAAGGTCTATCTCAACGAAGCCCGTGCCATCCTGATCCGTGCTGAGGAGGCTGCCAAGCTGGCACGTACCGCCTCTGAGGGTGTTACCGGTGAGCTTTCCGTTGGTTTTATCCGTGGTTATGAGCAGAGCCGCTTTTCGGAGACTCTGCGCACCTTCCGGGAGGCTTATCCTAATATTTCCCTCCACCTGATCCGCGATAACATGAGCGCCCTGTATCATCATCTGGAAGATAACAGCTGCGATATTGTCCTGAATCTTTCTCTCGCCGCACAGGGCTACGAGAATATGACACACCGATTTCTCAAGCGTTTTCCTCTGATGGCAGTGCTCTATCCCGGTCATCCTCTGTCCGGTCACAATCACCTTTCCTATCAGGATCTGGCACAGGAGGATTTTATTATTATGCAGCCCCATGGACGTGCCACAGACGAAGCGGAAGAGGTGCTCCTCTGCTATAACCGCGGCGGCTTCATTCCTCACATTATCAGCCGTGACCGCGAAGTACAGACCGTACTTCTAGAGGTCTCTGCCGGCTTCGGCATCGCAATTCTGCCGGAATATGCCGTCCGCTACTACTACAACGCCCGAAATCTCATTATTCTTCCTTTGCTGCGAAGCGATGGCACACCGGAGGAGGTGGATTTTGAGATTATCTGGAAAACAGAAAACAGCAATCCTTCCATCGAAAAACTGCTGCAGTGGATGGAAACCCACGATTATACGGAATAGACACCGGAAACGCTTTTCCCGCTTCTCTCCGGACTGCTCTGCCGCAGGAGGATCTGCTGTGATTTTCTCACTACGGCTTCGGACGGATCACTTCAAAAGCCCCATACAGATCTAAAGTTCCATAGCCCCACTCCTCATTTGGAAATGCTCTGCCCGACCGGTTTGCTCCGCGGATCAGATATTTCTGAACTCCCACACTATCCATATTGATATCATTTTCTCTGACAATCCCCCATTCTGCCAGCAATACTGCCGCTCCTGCCGTGACCGCAGCCGCCGCACTGGAGCCGGTCCGGTAACCGTAGCGCGGTGTGGCATCTCCTGCAGAAATCATGACATTTCCCTGTCTCGGCAGGGGACCAAAAATATTGATGCCCGGTGCCGCAATGTCCGGCGCGACTTCACCCCGCCAGTTATAGCCACGGCTTGCATCCGCCACCACGCTGCGGTTCGCTCCATCATAATCAGAAACAGAAATGATCTGGGAATTATTCGCAGGATCACATATGGTAATGTTGGGATCCGGACGCAGAAAATATGTCCCCTGCCGGATAAAATCCCGGATTGGAAGCCACATATCGAACTGCACCGGAATGTCCGTCTCATTAAATACCTGAATGCGCCAGATGCCCTCCTCCGGTCCAAAAAAACGGATACGGACACATTCATCCCCGCTTTCAAAGGACACCAGAAGATAATCAATATAAACCACAGTCTTCTCCAGCAGGAATCGGATCACCTGGCGTTCCCCGACTCTGGCATATGTCCTGCCACTGTATTCGCCACCGGGAGAGATCAGCCCCACCGAACAAAGCCCCGGAGCCTTGCACCACAGCTCTGTGGTGAATCCATCCTCCCGGCTGCCCACCCGGAGCTCCACATCTGTCTCCTGCCTTGCCCCCAGTTCCTCCTGATGAAAATGATGGGATGTATTTCCTTCATTGCCGCATGCCGCCACCACGATAAATCCCCGCAGATTCCCGTAGGACTGTAAAACCTCGCCCAGGGCCCCGCCCCGGTAATGACTCCCCAGACTTGTTCCCATTCCGATGCATACCACCATAGGTCTTCTTCTCCGGTATGCAATTCTCGCCAGGTAACGCACCCCCAGCATAATATCGTTTTCCATATAACAGGGCACATCCCCTGTAATTCCATAATATTCCCGAATATTTTCTTTGGCCTCCTTGCATTTGACCACCACCAGCTCCGACAGAGGGGCAATCCCCGAAAACTCTCTCTCCACATCCTCATTGCCGCATGCCACTCCCGCCAGAAAAGTGCCATGTCCTTCGGTATCCCTGCTTGGTACGATATCAAAAGGATTCTCCGCCTGTAATGCCCGGTTAATAGCTTTCCTTGCGTATTCCGTGCCATAGGAAAGCTCCTCTGGAAGATTTCCTTCCTGTCCGGAATCCGGGACATACGGTATACTCTGATCCCAGATGGAATAGATCCGGCTGCTTCCATCGGCATTCAAAAAAGAGGGGTGTGTGTAATCAATCCCCTCTGGTGTGTGCTAAAACAAAAAAGGGCAAAACCAGCGTTTTGCCCTCCAAGAATTGCTTCGCAATTCTCGTTGGCTTCCCTCTACGCTACGAGCATTTTCCTATACACCAAAAAAGGCAAAACCTGCGTCTTGCCCTTTTATCTATTTCCGCTGCCAGCCCCGGATCACAACCGCATAAATTCTTCTCCGGGTCTTTGCCGAAGAAACCGCCCCCCGTTTGACACCACGGATCAGACGGGCACATTCCCGAATCTCTTCCTTCGTGCCGCTCTCCCTGTCAAAGCGCGCTTTCTCCAGCTGACGATAATACTTCTCAATCAATCCATCCTCCAGACCCTTCGGGTAGATCTGTCCCAAAAGTCGGATATATTCCTGATCTGTCATCTGTCCCGGCCTGCCGAAGCCACAGCAGTGAAGCATCTGTTCCAGCTGCCGGTTCATCTCCAGCAGATATGCCCCTGCTCCATGGCATCTTTTCAGACGGCGTCTCCTGTGAAGCCGCTGGCTGTACCAGAGCAGCCAGATTACAAATACGATTGCCGCAGCGACCGTTGTTTTTATAAGAACAGCCCTAAGCTCCGGCGAAATCACATCCGGATGCTTTGTCTGTTTTTCCCCGCCGCCGGCATCCGAAGTGACATCACCGTTTCCTTTTCCGTTTTCGGAAAGATCACCGGAATCATCCGGAAGGTCTTTCTCCTGTGGTTTGTCCGTTTTTTTCGGTTTCTTGGTCACTTCCGGCTCTGCTGTATCGGAAGCCGCCTTTTGTGTACTCTCCGGATCATCTTGCAAAAACGCATCATCCCCATCCGTATCATTTTTATTTAACGACGGATCCTGATTATTATTCAGACCATCAGACGAAGAACCTGTGACCCTTGCTGCTCCCGGCGTCATATCCGCCACGATCCAGCCTGCACCTAAGCTATAAACCTCCGTCCACGCATGGGCTTCCAGATCCGGCACCTCTGCCGTATAGGTTCCATCCCCATTGTCCACAAAATCGGACGCTGGCACACGATATCCCGATACATATCGCGCAGGTACCCCCATAGCACGAAACAGCACTGCTCCGGCAGTAGCATAATGTTCACAATATCCTTTCCTCTGTACGAAAAGAAAATTTTCCACATAGTCCGTTCCGATTTCTTTCATCTTTAACTGCTGGCTGTACTCTGTAATCTGTCCAAGATAACTTCGCAGATCATCAATAACAGCACTGGCTGTTGAAGTATAAAACGATTCATCTGTACTGCTTGTCAAAGTAACATAATTGTATTTCAGAATTTTCTTTGCAAGCGCCTTTGTTTTAGAAAGTCCCATTTGAGGAAGCTGCAGATCCTCATTCATAATATACTGATAATATCTTCCAAGATTCCGGTCTGAAACCTGTATATAATTGCTTGATCCTCCGATCAGCGGGTTATCAGCATCCCCCGTAGTTACTTTTCTTACTTTGTAAGATCCGTCTTCCATATTATAAAAAAGCATATCTCCACTGTTGAGTGTACCATCCGGGCTGTCCTCGTCACCCTGTTCATAATATGGGACATATCCTTTCTGGAGCAGGTCCGCATTTCCCATCATATATGAGGTTTCCCTGTCTGTCTTCTGCGTTGTGATCTCATAGCTTTTAACATCATCACTTCGACGGAATCCCCTGTCGTGATCCAGCATCAGAGTTCCCATAGATTTATTGCTTAGTTTCGAGTAATACGGAAAATAAGCAAAGGTCGTATTATTGTCCTTTGCATATTCTATTTTCATTGTAGCTGCATTTTTCTTTCCCAGCTTCTCGGAATTTTCTAACACATCATCAAGGGATTTGTCACTCTTATTAACAACGGAATACACCTGATACTCCGTATAATCCTGTGTAAAAAGCTGATAACATTTCTCCGAATCAAAATAACTGTCGAGCTTATCCTTCCTTGGATTACTCCATTTACCGTTTTCGTATTTGGTACCGATAAAGCCCCGCAGATAAATATCTTCCTCCGGTTTCTCGTCCATCGTAATGGTCAGCACCGTTTTCCCTGTGTAATTCGGAGAAGAATTGGTCATAATTCCCGGCTGCTCAACCCCCAGCAGATCCTGCAGCTTCTGTACCAGCTTTACGCCAAAATCCGTAATTTCGCTTTCTGCCTTATGCTGCACTTTTAAAAGCTTTTCCTCTCCCTGTAACGCTTTATCCTTCGTGGCTATGGAAACTCTGGCTCCCACGCCGAAAATGGCCAGTATGCACATAAGCATCGCCGGATAAAACAGCCAGTGACGCACCCCGGCCACACTGATCTGACGAAAATGTCTGGAGCCGCCCTTATGATGCCCGTCTACGCACATCTGCACCCCCAAAATACCTGCCATTAACAGAATCATCGCCGGAATCGTTGGTGTCTTTCCCAAAAGCAGCCCCGCTGCCACCAGCAGTGCCGGTGGCAGTGTTCCCAGAAACATTCCGTGACGGTGCACAAAAGCTCTGGACATCAGAAGTCCCGACAACAGCTCCAGATCCAGCAAAAGCCAGGTTCCACTGGCTCCGTGACGAGATGCTTCATAGGGATTAAATGCTCCCTTCATCTGATAGTAATACACACTCTGCCGATATGCCACCGCATCCCGCAATGTCACGAAATCCTTCTGCAAGTGTCCCATATATCGGATAGACAAAATCCCCCATACAAGCAATGTAAGCATCAAAAGAAAAGCGGCTGCCGGATATTTGATCACCGGTATTTTGAGACGATATTTCACGCGGTATTCTATCCGGCGAAATGGTGCTGCCGCCAGAAAGGAAAACCACAGTGATGCCACAGCCAGTGCCACCGCAAATTTATATAAACTTCCTGCTTTCAGGAATGCAGAATACACACAGAGATGCATTCCAAAAAGCAGCATGAAAAGACAGATCCCCTGCATAATAAACGGTTTTCTTTTCACAGTAATCCCCCATTTCTTTCTCAACTCGCAAACTTTGGGCCGTAGGCACAAATTTGCCGTGCGAAAAATTTATTTTTCGCACTATCCTCCATTTCTTTCTCAGCCCGCAAACTTTGGGCCGCAGGCACAAATTTGCCGTATGAAAAAACTTAGATATATGGTTTTTTCATACTATACCACAAGCTCCTTTGCTCCCAGCTGGCGTTCAATATCCGAAACATCACCGCTGTAACGTGCTTCTACCTCACCGTTTTTCTTTAGTGTCAGTTCCGTGGTCAGCTCCAGACAGGTGACCCCCGGTGTTTCATGATACTTCTGCCGATACAGCTCCTGCAGATCTTTTTTGTCGTGATATACCGAAAGCTGTCCCAGTTGAAACAGCATCTCAAATATATTTTCCTCATTTTCAATACGATATCTGCAAACGTCACCTGTCCGGCTGTCAAACCATATCACATGATGACGGCATCCTTCTACAACCATAGAATGGCTGACCGACGCCAGAATCTGCAGATAACTGTCTCTTTGTGTTTCGTCTTTTCTACGATGTACGGCCGCCGGCTGATAGAGATCCAGATAGAAGTCCACAGGGCACCCCAAGGGCATGGACTGCTCCCTCACCATCATTTCCTCTGTCTTGGCCGACAGCTTCCAGTGAATACTCCTCAGCTTGTCCCCCGGCTGATAATCCCGGATCTGGAACACCTCGGATGGATCGTCTCCTCCCCGTTCTTTGGAATGTTCCTCACTTTCCCCGGCAAAATCACGGCTCTGGCGGCTCACCATCACCGGTACCTCGCTGATCCTCGGCAGGACCAGCAGCGTCTCCGGTTCCAATGCTTTCCAGTATTTTGCAGACAACGGAAGCGCCACAAGTCCCAGAAAATCATAGCACCAGACCCTGCTAATCTCCATCCGGATACTGCCTACACATCTGCTCTGATACTCTGCCTTGATCTTTGCTGTCTTTTTGCTGCCTGCCAATACTGTATAAAACCAGGTTTTCTCATCCTTCTGTCCCATAGGCAGCTTTCCCTTTACCTGCACAGCCACCCTGCCGCCAATCGGGAATCCCCCGGTAGTCACATGCAGCATTACCGGCGTTTTCTGTCCCTGCTCCACCACCGGGATCGGCAGTTCCATACGAATACTCGTATGACGCACCGCCGGAATCAATGTCAGCAGCAAAAAAACAGGAAGTGCAAGTTCGACATAAAACAGCATTAAAAAACTGGTACTTCCGTAAAGCACAGCCGTATATATCGTTGCTGCGATCACGATCAAATAGGTAATTAATCTTTTCACGTTAATAACCAGACCTTTCCCACTCGCCACTATTTTCTTACTTTTGGCTTCCGAACACTTTCCATAATCTGCCCCAATACCGTATCTGTAGTAACATGACCTACACGCGCCTTGGAATTTAATACCAGACGATGACCTGCTACCGCCGGAAATACCTCTGTCACATCATTTGGCACAACAAAATCACGGCCGGATAAAAATGCGGCCGCCTTTGCCATCTTTGCCAATGCGATAGTTCCACGGGGACTCATCCCCAGCTCCACAAGAGAATTCTCTCTTGTCGCTCTTGCCAGATCAACAATATACGCATAAATCTCATCGTGAAGAAAAACATTCTCCACCTCTGCCTGTATCATAGTCAGCTCCTGTGCCGGAATCACTCCCTGCACATCGCTCAGCTGCATTCCGTTACTTCTGCCTTTGGCAATGGCAATCTCATTCTCTGCATCCGGATATCCCATGGTCATACAGATCATAAAACGATCCAGCTGGGACTCCGGCAAAAGCTGTGTTCCAACGCTTCCCACCGGATTCTCTGTGGCAATTACCACGAAAGGCTCCGACACGCGCCTTGTCACACCATCCACTGTGACATTCCCCTCTTCCATAACCTCCAGCAATGCCGACTGTGTCTTTGGGGAAGTACGGTTGATCTCATCTGCCAGAAACAGATTGCACATGATCGCTCCCGGCTGATAAACAAAGGCTCCCTGCGCCTTATCGTACATAGAAAATCCCAAAATATCTGCCGGCAGTACATCCGGTGTAAACTGCATACGATGGCTGTCCATCTCCATAGCACCTGCAAATGCCATAGCAAGTGTCGTTTTTCCTACACCGGGAATATCATCGATCAGAATATGTCCTCCTGCCAGAATTGCAGACATGGCAAGCTTGACACATTCATCCTTACCGATCACTACCTTTTTTACCTCATTCATTACTGCATATGCTTCCTGAAAATATCTCTCGTCCATTAATTTAACACCAACCCTTTCTCCGTTTATCAAACTCCAGCCCCCGTATCTATAATCCCGAACATTACACCCTGTCCGAAAAGCTCCAGACGCGGCTGTCTGCGAGCCCTGGCAATCCCTGTTTCCTCCAGCATCTGCGCAGAGCTTAAAAGACCAAAACATCTGGGGATCTCCAATTCTGCATTCCGACGGTTGCTGTCCCCCTGCGCTCCCTCCAGATATACAATCGCAAACCGGGAGCTTACCAGCTGATAGCACTCTGTTTCATACTGTTCCGGCACCAGCTCCGGCCGGTTGCCGTACTCCACAATATAGTCCTCATACTCTTCAGAATAAATTTTGTCCTGACAATCCAACACATTCCCTCCTGGATTAAACTGATGCCACGGATCGCTCCATTGCCAAGCAATTTCCGCAATCCTGCAAACACCTGTGATCCCGCATATTTGCAAGCAAATCTGCTTCCTGCCGGTGTTTCACCCTTACATCATTATCTTATGCAAAAGCCTCATATCCCGTGACGGAATATAATGTCTTAATCCGGACGCTGCGTCAGTAACGTCGCTTCGCCGCTCTCTCTCATCTCGATCTTCGGCGATCCATGATGCTCAATATAATCCTTTGTGATAGTCACCCTGCCAATAAGATCATCCTTCGGGATCTCATACATAATATCCAGCATAAACTCCTCTATGATCGCCCGAAGTGCTCTGGCACCTGTCTTTTTCTCTGCCGCCTTTTTTGCAATGGCCGCTACTGCCTCCTGATCAAACTGCAGATCTACCTCATCCAGCAGAAGAAGCTTCTGATACTGCTTGAGAATTGCATTCTTCGGCTCTGTCATAACTCTTGCCAGCATCTCCTCTGTCATTGCCTGCAGCGAAAAGATCACCGGCAGACGTCCCAGAAACTCCGGAATCATACCAAATTCTCTCAGATCCTCTACCGTTACCTTAGACAAAATATTTTCATCCTTGTCATAAGTATCCGACAATTCTGCCTGAAAACCAATTGACGCCTGACTTGTAAGACGTTTTTTAATAATCTTGTCAAGCTCCGGAAATGCTCCACCACAGATAAACAGAATATTTCGGGTATCTATCGTGGTCATCGGTACCATGGCATTTTTGTTGGTGGCCCCCACCGGCACCTCCACCTCGCTGCCCTCCAGAAGCTTTAACATCCCTTGCTGTACTGACTCACCGCTGACATCACGGCTGTTGGTATTACGCTTTTTCGCAATTTTATCAATCTCATCAATAAAGATAATACCCTGCTGTGCCTTCTCCACATCATTATCCGCTGCTGCCAGAAGCTTTGACAAAACGCTCTCCACATCATCACCAATATAACCTGCTTCTGTGAGACTGGTAGCATCTGTGATCGCCAGAGGCACCTGCAGGATCCTTGCCAGTGTCTTAACCAGATAGGTCTTACCGCAGCCGGTAGGTCCCACCATCAGAATATTGGATTTCTCAATTTCAATCTCATCCATAGTATCTGTCAGAACACGCTTATAGTGATTATAAACTGCTACGGACATTACCTTTTTGGCATAATCCTGTCCGATCACATACTCGTCCAGATGCTTTTTAATAATATGCGGAGCCGGAAGATGGCGGATATCTATGATACCTTTCGTACCTCCGTTTTCTCCCTCCCCCTTCTCTGCCTTCGGTTCTTCCTTCTTTTTCTTTTTTAACTTCTGATTCTGGGGAATGTCCTCAAATCCGTTTGGCCCACCGGTAAACATATCCATATATGGCGGCATGCCTCCCATCATCCCCGGAAATCCATTCATATTCCCCATGGAATCAAATGTTTTCTGCATACAATCTGCGCAGATGCAGATATTATTCGGAATATGGATCATCTTGCCGGCTTTGCTCTCCGGCCGCCTGCAAAGATAGCAGACCTGCTCATATTCGGAATTGTCATTCTGGTTGTTATTATCTTCTGCCATAAAATCCTATACCTTTCTGTTATTTATCAAAATCATAAAAACTTCTTCCAAAGCTTTCCCTCGTTTTCTTACGATTCTTTTTCATTTTTCTTGCGCTGATGCTGCTGCCACTGTCGGACATCTTTGCTCCGGTTGTGCGGCGGCTGCTGGTGTAATCTGCCCCACGGCGTCTGCGTCCCTTACGCTTGCCTGCCGAGAAGGAACGGCGGCTGTTTAAGGACATACCTCCTGAGGACCGGCGGCCTCTCGTACGGCTTCTGCGCTTACGCCGGGAATTCATCCGGTAATTGAGTACCAGCAGAACGATCAGAAGGATCACTAATGCTGCCACGATCACCAGAATGACTCTGTCCCGGAAAAAGGACACCATATTATAAAAACTGTATTTAATTCCGGACAGCTTCTGCAGGATCACCGCATGCTTTTTATTGTTGGTCTTAATCTGCCTGATCTCGGAATCCACGATCCGGCGGGATGCTTCATCCAGATGTGATGCCGACTTGGTGCTGTCATAAATGATATCCGTGGAACCCACCATACGTCCATCGTATGTGTATTTTACAGTTCCGATCACATTCTCGCCATCCTGCAGCTTCACCGAATTGTCATACTGGATCTGCTGCTTTGCCTTCCTGAGTGCCACTCCCTTCGGAAGGATTACTGCGGACTCTGCAGACAGACGGAGCGGGGACTGATCCGCATTAAAATAACTGTCGAAAGTATTGAACAGGTTTTCATTGACGTCACTGTTCTCACCATTGACCGCATGCTTGGAAAACTTCTCAAATGCGTAATCCAGGATCCTTGTAGTATCTGTATACTCATTTGGCTCCCCCTGCTTCGAGCTGTTACCCTTCATGATAACAGACACAAGCTGCATGCCATCCTTTTCCGCAAAGGTCACAAGCGTAGAATGTGCCATGGAAGTGTAGCCCGTCTTGCCACCGATCACATAGTCCTTCTCATAACGGCTGCTCGTTTCATAACCATTGATCATCTGATGATGGTTCAGAAGCTGGCCTCCGAGGATCTCGCTGGCTTTTCTCTTATTCGTTGATTTCACCTGATATGTTCTGGTGCCACAGATTTTCTGGAAAGAAGGATTCTTCCAGGCCTCTCTGGCAATACATGCCATATCATAGGCAGACGTATAATGGTCGTCATTGTGAAGTCCGTTGGGATTCATAAAATGGGTATCCTTAAGTCCAAGCTGTGCCACGCGCTGATTCATCATCTCCACAAACTTGTCCACACTTCCCGCCACATGATCGGCTGCTACCAGACACATTTCATTGGCAGACTGGAGCATGATGCCATAAAGCACCTGCTCGATCGTGAACTTCTCCCCCGGCACACAGTACATAGAGGAGCTGCCGGTCTCAATGCCGTGGGCTTCCGCCTCTGTAAAAGTGACCACATCACTCGGTGAGCTGTTTTCCAGGGTAAGAAGTGATGTCATAATCTTTGTGATACTGGCCGGATAGTGCTTTTTATGAATATTTTTTGAATAAAGCACCGTTCCCGTAGAAAGCTCCATAACGATAGCAGACGCACTGCTGAGACTTCCTTTGTCCGGTCCCTTAGGCCATTTTGCTGCCGCCTGTGCTGTAGAACTGCAGATACTTCCCACCATGATAATTCCCGCCATCAAAGCGGCAAATATTCTCTTCCTTTTCATCATAAACCTCATTTCTGAATTTTATATAATTTTCATCTCTGTGCCAGATGCACAGCCTTCCAATGATCTGTTTCACCGCGTACTGTCATATAAGCACACTTGAATATAAGTATAATATTATTTGCATGAAAACGCAACTTATGTTATACTTGTCGTCGATATGGATTGTTTCCTTAGTTAAATGGATATAACGGCCCCCTCCTAAGGGGCAGTTGAGGGTTCGATTCCCCCAGGAAACGCTGAAAAGAGTGCGGGCGAGATTTCACCTGCACTCTTCTTTCATTATTCCGTTATTTCCATTTCTTCCCACTTTCATTTAAAAATTAAAGATAGTATTTTATTGTCCCTGTGATTCTCCTGCCTGTTTTATCCCCAGCAGTTTCATAATCCCCTGTCCTGCTGCCGCCCCCGGCACGGCCTGAAAAACATTGATAAACCGGCTGTCACTGCTCCGGTTGCGAAATGCCGGATAGAGAAATCCACATTCCGGCTCTCCCGGCTCGTAATCCTCCTCCAGAGAACAAACAATCCCCACCAGAAAATCGTAAATCTCCTCGGACTCCCACTGGCTGGCACCATCCGTGCCCTTCCGCGGAATGTCATACCCACCGTAAAACACATACACGGCACACCCGCCGCTTTTATGGAAATATTTTCCTGCTTCCTCGTAAAACATTTCCAACAGGGCATCATTTTTCAGCTCACTCTGATTTAACGACAGGAGCAGCTTACGCATGCTGTCGTCCGTGATATCCTGCCTGCGGTACGGATACTCCTTTAGCTGTACATTCGTTTCCGCAAAGGGTACCACCTTGGCAAGTTTTATATTTTTGTCCCGTTCGGACGATGTCAGATTCAAAAAATGCTGGTTAAAGGTGCCGTCAATATAGCCCTCCTCGTCCAGATAAGCTCCTGCAATACGGGCAAAGCAGTTTCTTTTGACTGTCATACGTCTCGTCAGCTCCAGCATATCCTCCCGGTTTATCATACCCATGGTTTATAAATCCTCCGTTTCTTTATAAGCTCCCCGATCCATCGTCATTTTCATCCCCATAAATTGTCGGTACCTACAAAAACATCATAAATTCTTTTGTATTGAAAACCCTTTTTATTTACGGTATCATCAGGAATCACAATTTTTAATTCTACCAATTGATTGATGATATTAGACACACTGTTATATGATACTCCTGACATTTCCTGTACTTCCTTTTTCGTAAAAACAATCTGCTTCATGATCACCGGCATGATCCGATATACTGCAGTCCCCTTTATCACCTCAATAGACTGCATATCTTCTTTATAAATATTTTTGATCCGCTCCAGCTTATAAATGTAAGCATTACATTGCTCTATGACACATTGCAGAAAAAACTTAATATATCCCGCTGTATTTCCTCTTCTACATTCCATCAAGTATCTCTGATAAGACGGTTTGTATAATTCTAAAATTTCTGACATATACAAAATAGGAGTTCCCGACTCAAATAATGCCATCTGAACCGGGATCAATGCTCTTCCCAAACGTCCATTGCCGTCTTTATATGCATGAATCGTCTCAAACTGCATATGTGACAATGCAATGTTGATCAGCAACGGGTCAATAAATTCATCATTCATATATTGATATAAGTTCACTAATAACCCATAAACTTCCTCGGGTGCAGGCGGGACAAACGCTGCATTTTCCATACTGCAGCCTCTGGGTCCGATCCAGTTTTGTGTGGTTCTAATCTGTCCCGGAGTTTTCATAGACCCCCGTACGCTGTCCAAAATCAGCTTGTGCATGTTATTTACAAGCTCATAATCAATCTGTCCTGCAGACTTTAAATAAGTAACTGCATATTCCATTGTCTTCTTCAGATTCTGAATTTCCCGGTTCTCATCTGTTTTCTCCATATATTTTAAATAAAACATTTCATCCTGAGAAATCTGGGTTCCCTCAATCTGTGTTGATTTGTAACTCTCATTCAAAAGAACCGAATCCAGAAAAAAACTGGCATCAAACTCCAATGTATGAAGCAAGGACTTATATTCTCCGTATTTCTCATTTGCTTCCGAAATAAGCCTTAGCATTTCCTTATCAATCGTGTATTCCAAAGGCATCTTTTTTGCCTGAAATGGCTGCATAAAATCACCCCTTTTTTCATATATTACCACATTATTCTGAAAAAAATCACTAATTTTTCAAAAAACAGAAATTTTTCATTAAAATTCCAAAGATTTTCACTATATTTTCAAAAAACTGAAATTATATCTTTACGAACACACCAAAAATGTATTAAGATGAAAAAAACTGTTTTTTATGCACAGAAATATAATATTGCGTTGCAAATTTGTGATATATGAAAGGATGGTATGTTTTATGGAAATGACAAATATAAAAAATTTTATTTTTGATATTGGCGGTGTCCTTCTGGAATACCGCTGGGCGGATATGCTGATGGATCACGGACTTTCCAGAGAAAACGCCATTGCCATCGGAAACACGATGTTTAACGATCCTCTGTGGTCCGGCATGGATCTTGCTGCTGCCGGAGAGGAGCAGTCCATTATCGAAGCATACCGTAAGAAATACCCGGCATACGGTGATACGATCGCCTGGTTCATTAACCACTGCGAATATATGCATGTACCCAGAAAAGATGTCTGGGAGCGGGTACATACTCTGAAGGAGCTGGGATATCCTCTTTATCTGCTGTCCAATTATCCGGAGACCATGTTTCACAAGCATACCGACGATGCTCCGTTCCGACAGGACATGTCCGGCGGCGTGATCTCCTATGAGATCAAAAAGCTTAAGCCTTATCCTGAGATTTATCAGCACCTTTTGCAAAAATACAATCTGATCCCGGAAGAATGTCTTTTCTTTGATGACCGTGCCGAGAATACGGAAGGTGCCAGAAAGCAGGGCATTCACGCCATTACTGTCACCTCCCGCCAGTTTTTGATAGAAGAATTGGACAAAATAATAGCAGCAACGAAATAATCCTCATTGCTGCTATTATTCTAATCTGCCAATCTCATCAAAAATGCAGTGACATTTTTCTTCTTCAAAGCTGACATTGACATGCATATGTCCAAACATCCACGCTTCAAACTCTGTGGTATTTTTGATCTCATCCAGATAATCTGTGAGATAATCCTTTGCATAGAAATCCGGATATCCATCCATCTGCTCCAGAATAGAGGAACATGGACTATGAGTAATGATATAGTCCACCTTATGATCGTGAGCGGCAAGATTCTTTAGCCCCTCCTCCATCTCCTCCTCGGAAGGAAGCTCCCGTTCCCACCAGGACAGATGATTGATCCGGAACATTTTTCGCATCTTATACCAGCTCTCAATCCTCTCATCATCCGGCTCCAGCACGCCATCCGGAATGTCGTGGCAGCTTGCTCCGCCAAAGGTAAAAAAGCTTCTGTCATTTATATCAAAAATCTGTCCTCTCATCAGGTGAATCACAGATGGCCGGATAAAATTAACCTTTCCTCCGTGCCACTCCTCCACCGGCAGATTGTCCAATATATCATAATTACTGTGGTTGCCCGCCACAAAAAGCGTAGTGAACTTTTTATTCTCTAACCAGTCCAGATTGGCATGCTCTCTCGGACTGTCATCCCAGATGCCAAAATCTCCACAGACGATCACATAATCATCCTTCGTCAGCTCCACTCCCTCCGGAAAAACATAACGGTTCAGCCTGCTTTTCCAATCGCCGTGAGTATCGCCTGTTACAAATACCATCTCCATCAGCCCCCAATTTTATTTACACCTGTGTGTCAAATTTGAGTCATATATTCTATTATACATGTATTCTTCTTAAAATGCTACCAAAAAATACTTGAAATATGATGAATAAATGCGTACATTTCTCAAAAAATGGGGGAAAATCACATCCACAAGGGATCTTTATATTATTCCGTCTGATCCGCGGCCCACACAGCCTTGGGTCCATGCTCTCCGGTACGGATCCGCACCACATCCATCAGCTCATAAACAAAAATCTTACCGTCTCCGTGCTCCCCGGTATGTGCTGTACGGCAGATAGCATCTACCGTACGCTTTGCCCACTCCTGACTGGAAACCACAATTTCAAATTTTACCTTAGGAAGAACATTGATGTCCACGTCGTAGCCTCTCACCTTCTCCTTATATCCCATCTGCGTGCCACAGCCCATCACCTGTGAGATTGTCATTCCGTGAACCTGCAGCTCCTGCAGGGCATCCTTGACATCCTCCATTTTATCTTCATTAATAATCGCATCGATTTTGATCATAATCCTAACCTCCTGATTTTCTTTAACTCCCTAATCCAATCCGTTAAAGGACGGATATGCACTTTCTCCATGCTGGCTCTCGTCCAGTCCCACTCTCTCGTCATGCTCCGATACACGCAGCGGAGTAAACAGCTTGACAACAGATGCACAGATCAGCGTTCCGACAATAGCAACTGCGATCGTTGCCACAATGCTGATGATCTGCGCCAGGAACAAACGGTAATCACCGAAGATCAATCCATCCCAGCGTGCCACTCCATTGATAGACTTCTGTGCAAAAATTCCGGTTGCGATACCACCCCAGATGCCGCCGACACCATGACATCCAAATGCATCCAGCGCATCATCATAACCAAAGTGCTTCTTTACTACAGACATCATAAAGTAACAGATCGGACTCACTACGATACCAATAATGATCGCGGACCACAGCGGCACAAAACCGGCACCCGGCGTAATGGCTACCAGACCAAGCACGGCACCTGTACAGGCACCGATCACGGTCGGTTTGCCATCACGGATCATATCGATCACCATCCATGAAAGCATTGCACAGGCTGCAGATGTGTTCGTCGTCATAAATGCGTGAACAGCCAGCCCATTTGCCCCCAAAGCACTTCCCGCATTGAAGCCGAACCAACCAAACCACAGGATAGAAGCTCCCAGCAAAACAAACGGGATATTGTGGGTACGGTATGCGGTCTTTTCATATCCGCGGCGCTTGCCGAGCATCAGGGAAAGCACCAGACCGCTGACACCGGAGCTGATATGTACTACATTCCCTCCGGCAAAATCCACAGAACCCAGCACTTCACCGAGAAGACCTCCTTTGCCCCATACCATATGAGCCATCGGGAAATATACAACCAGAAGCCACAGAGCAATAAAAGCAAATAACGCTTTAAATTTCATTCTTCCGGCAACAGATCCGGTGATCAGTGCCGGGGTAATAATAGCAAACATCATCTGAAATGCAGCAAACAATAATGCCGGTATGCCGTCCGCATAAGCTCCGGGCTCCCAGCCCACATTATTCATACAAAAGCTTTTCAGATTACCGATCACACCACCGCAGTTGCCGCTAAAGGAAAGAGAATATCCCACCAGCACCCACATCAGGGAAGCAAGTCCCATAATAAAAAACGACGAAATCATTGTATTTAAGACATTTTTCCGGCGAACAAGTCCTCCATAGAAAAATGCCAGTCCCGGCGTCATAAAAAATACAAACGCCGTTGCTATCATCATAAATCCAGTATCTCCAGAATTCAACATATCCGTACCACCTTTCTGTCCATCACCATTCTCCTGTTTCTATAGTTACGATAGGATTGCGCATTCCTGTCCGAGCTTCATGCCTTCCAAAATAATTCTTAACCGGATTATTTCTTTTTAAGAAAACAAAAAAGGCACTTCTATCTAAAAATAGAAGCACCTTCGCTCTTTACGAAAACAATCATAGCACAACCAAAAATCATTTTCAATAACTTTTTTCAAAAAAACTTGATAAAAATTCGTACACCGTTTTAATTTCTTTCAAATGCAAACGCCGGACTTTATTATTCAAACTCCGCTATCCCTTTATTTTCACAGGTTTAGAATAATAGCTGAACAACCTCTTTTTGCCACGCTTCCTATAGGTTCTGATCCGGATCCGGAATGTCTTGTTGCCCTTCTGATAACGAATCCGATAGATCCCATGAAGTTTTTTGATGGAATTGGTCTTTAGGACAATCTTTTTGTAGGCTCCCCCATTGGTTGCTGCGTATAACTGCACCCGGTCCGCATTATATCTTTTGACACGAAGCAGCAAATAAGGAATGCTGCCTGCTCTTTTTTTCTGCACCGAAATCACCGGTGTGATAAGCCGGGTAACTGTTATGGTCTGCGGTTTCGTAAACGCTCCATATACAATTCGGCTGCCATCCGTCCACCAGGCACGAAGCTTATAACGATACCGGACGCCGGCCTTTTGCTTATTGTATGTATAAGAAAGTGTCTGCCCGGAAAGAGTCTGTATCCGGCGGTATGTCTTATTTTTGCCGGATGACATATAAATTTCATAGCCTGTCGCTGACATATTATAGCTCCAGGAAAGTGTCACATGACGATTGTCTCCGGACCGCACCCGGAGCCCCGCAATAGACAGATCTGATCTTTCCGATGGCTCCGCTGACGCATCGGTATCCGGCATACTTGTGGAAAGCACAGAAGGAGCCGGACTTCCCTGCGGACTCACCGTTGGATTCAGACTGATCAGGGGATTCGCTGTTGGGGTTGCCGACGGGGTCACACCGGCTGGCGGACTTAGCGTTGGCGTTGCTGTCGGGGTCACACCGGCTGGCGGACTTGGCGTTGGGGTTGTTGTCGGGGTCGCACCGGCTGGCGGACTTAGCGTTGGGGTTGCTGTCGGGGTCGCACCGGCTGGCGGACTTGGCGTTGGCGTCGCCGACGGGGTCACACCGGCTGACGGACTTAGCGTTGGCGTTGCTGTCGGGGTCACTGTCGGGGTGCTGGCGGTAACTATCGGAAATGCACTTGTCTCCGGCAGAGCCTTGATCATGGTTTGTTCACAATCATATGCGTGACCACACTCCCGACAGAGCATCCCGGTTATTGTTACATATTCATCCTCATAAAAGGTATACGGCTCATATTGGTGGACATGCTCATCAATATCCTGAAAGGTAAGCCCGGCTTCTTTTGCATAGCTTTCGGCTACACTGTCCTTTTTTCCGTATAGTACAACCGTATCATCCTGAAATGCATTTTCTCCGATTTTTGTCACAGTCTCAGGAATGTATATGCTTTTCAGCGAGGTACAGCCCTTTGCAAAATTCTCCGGGATTTCTGTAAGATCCTCCGGTAAAACTATGTTCTCTAATTCCTTACAATAGGCACCGTCCCCTCTATGCAGCGTCATTCCTTTTCCAAAAATCACGCTTTTGACACCGGTGCACCCATTCAACACCTCATAGCTTGTTTTTGTCCCACCCGGCAGATACAACGATTCTATACCGGAACGAATGATAATCTGATTGGTATTTTGATATGCTTTTCCCATATATATCTGCAGATTTTCTCCCAAAAGGATCATCCTGAGATTTTTCACATCCGCAAATGCCATAGCTCCAAGCCGCTGTACATTACGCAGATCCTGCACCGGGTACAACGCAGTGGCTGCCTCAAATGCTGCAGCACCGATTTCCTCCACTCCGGAAGGAATCATCATATTCTTTACATTGCGCACCGATTCAAAGGCATACTGGGAAATCTTTGTAACACTGTCCGGAATCGTGTACTCTGTCCGCGTATCCTGACTGGGATAACGTACCAGCTCTGACATGTCCGCTGTAAACAAAACACCATCCTTTACTGTGTAAAATCTATTCTCCGGATCAATCGTAATCTCCTCCAGCTTTGTCCCCTCAAAGGGAACCAGCCATGTCGTTTCAATCTTCTGAACCTGTTTACCAATATGAATTTTACTCAGACCGGAAAGACTGAAGGCCCCCTCACTGATCTTCTGAACATTATCACCAACCGTAATTTTTCTCAGCTTGCTGCATCGATTAAAAGCATAGGAGCTGATATTCGTAACATCATACACATTACCATCTTTGGAAACAGCATCCGGAATGATCACAATGCCATCGCCTGCCCCCTGATAATCTGCCGCTCCAAAGGATGTGTCCCCCACCATTGCCTCATCCCCTGAAATATTATAATAAATCCCCTGTGGATCTTTGTTATTCTCATCCAGTGTATAGATCACATTGCGATAAGAAACCGGCTTTTCCGCTGCAGAAGTCCTCTCAGAAACCGGATTTTCCAAAAAATCCCCCGATATCAATAATGCAATGATCAAGATCCAGCTGATCCATCGTATGTGTTTTCTCTCAAACATCTCTCATCCCTCTTTATTTGAAATGATGTGAATGTTATCATCCACAAATCATGTTTCACTCACCGAATTTACTCCTTTACAACCTGTTCCAAACCAAAGTATATCACAGATGCTTTTTTATTCTCAAGTGCAAGTGCAGGAAAACAGGAAATCATGTCATATTCAGCCCCTTATCCTGAAGCATTTTCCGGTACTCTTCCGGCTTGCTTCTCGGCACAGGGACTCTCACACCGCTGCAGACTCCATCAAAGACTCTGCTGCCCAGTGCCGTTACATAGTAGTTAATTCCATCAATCCGAACACGTTCCTTCTTCTGTGTGATTCTCCATATTATCCCAATGCCACATCCAGAACCATCATTAATGCAAACCCCAATGACGCTCCAATCGTACCGATATTACTGTGCATTCCATCCTGACATTCCGGAATCAGCTCCTCGATCACGACATACATCATAGCTCCGGCCGCAAATGCCAGAAGATATGGCAGCACCGGTGAGATCAGTCCGGCGATCAGAATCGTAATAAAGCCGCCGATTGGTTCTACGATTCCGGACAAAACGCCACATACAAATGCTTTTCTCCGGCTCATTCCCTCGCCGCAAAGGGGCAGGGAAATAATCGCTCCCTCCGGAAAATTCTGAATGGCAATGCCAAGTGCCAGTGCCAAAGCACCGGCTGCGGTGATACCGGCTCCCCGTATCAGGCTTCCTGCATAGGCAACCCCCACAGACATTCCTTCCGGAATGTTGTGAAGCGTCACCGCAAACAGCATCATTGTAGTCTTGGACAAATGAGGCTGCCCGGAATGAAGTCCCTCCGGTTCTGGGCTTTTTAAATGCAGATGTGGAATGACCGTATCCAGTATCAGCAAAAATCCGATGCCCAGCAGAAATCCCACCAATGCCGGAAGCCAGCCAATCCCTCCCTGCGCTTCTGTCATATCAATCGCCGGGATCAACAGAGACCACACAGAGGCAGCGATCATAACACCTGCTGCAAAACCAAGCAGCAGCTTTTCCAGCTTTGGCGCAATCTTATCCCTAACAAAAAATACCATTGCCGCCCCCAGAGAGGTCCCCAGAAACGGAATACTTAATATGATCAGTTCAGACATAAACTGCTCCTTTCTTAATATTTCATATCTTACACATAATTCTTATCTGTATATTAAATATATGCGTATAAATAAATACAGCGACAGTTAGTTGATGCTAACCGCCGCTGTATTGTAACACACACACATTAAAATTGCAAAATATACTCATATGCCTGTTTTTATTGTAACAACACCGCTATCATACGGCAATAATCCTTTTTGTGTAACCTTCTGCTTCATAAAAGGATTTATACTTAAACAGGAGTATTTCAATGAACAACATTCTGTGCTTTCCCCTCAAGAAAACACTTAACATTCCCGGAAGCAATATCGATCAGGCGCCCTCTTGCCTCCTTGGTAGCCCATGCAATGTGCGGCGTGATCACACAGTTCTCACAGGCAAGCAGCGGATTATCCGGTTTGGCAGGCTCCACAGATACCACGTCAACACCTGCTCCATACACCTTACCGCTGTGAAGAGCCTCCGCCAGATCCTTTTCCACAATCGTTCCGCCACGGCTGGTATTGATCAGAATGACCCCATCCTTCATCTGCGCGATGGTTTCTTTACAGACAAGATCTTTCGTCTGCTCATTCAATGGACAGGCAAGAAAGATCACATCGGACTCCTTCAAAAGCTGTTCTCTGGAAACATATTCTCCGATTGCCTTTCCTTCCGGCGTCTCATGGGAACCATTGGTGATCACTCTCATGCCAAACGCTTTCGCTACACGGCCAATGGCTTTGCCTGTCTGTCCAAAACCGATAATTCCCGCCGTCTTATGATCCAGCTCGATCAATGGATAATCCCAGAAACAGAAATCACGGCCCCTGCTCCATCTGCCATTATGAACCTCTTTGCTGTGATGCGCTGCGTGAGAGCAGATATCCAAAAGCAGGGCAAATGCCTGCTGTGCAACTGCCTGTGTACTGTATCCCGGCACATTTGTAACCGTAATACCATGCGTTGCAGCCGCAGCCATATCTACTACATTATATCCGGTAGCCAGCACACCAATATATTGAAGTCCCGGACAGGCCTCCATAACCTCTGCTGTAATGACCGTTTTATTGGTCAGAGCAATCTCGCAGTCCTGCAGCCGGTCCACAATATTTGCCGTCTGATTTGGTGTGTACTCATATACAGTCAGATCACCTAATGCTTCCATTTTATCCCAGTTTAAATCACCCGGATTGCTTGTAAAACCATCTAAAATCACAATTTTCATTGATCTATGCCTCCTGTCTTTCCGTATTTAAATTATAAATTTGAAGTTACTATAGCACCTTTGTCTGAACCACGCAAGGAACCCCGCGGAATCATCCAAAACTTTGTTAAATGGAAAACAAATAAATCATATAACTTGTATTATCAAAGTTTTCCCTTGTGATATTCGGAAATTTTACGCCGGATTACTTAAGGGTCAATCTGATCTGGGATAATCTCCACATTGACAACAGTACACTCGGTGGCAGCGCCGGACAGGATTCTGCAGTATTTCAGATCAAGAGCGGTGACAACACAACCAATCAGGTTACGGTATTCTTAAAGGGCGAGAACGTCCTGACCGGCAATGGCAATGTCTACACGGAAACCACTGACGGAACCACAACAACGTCCCTGCCGGGCGGTGTCATTGAGGCAAAGGGAACCGGCTCTGACGGAAATGGCGGTGTCTATATTACCGGCGGAACGATTCTTGTAGATACCACACAGACCGGCATCAAGTATAACGGCGGTGGCGGTGGTATGGGCGGCGGCAGCGGTTCCTCCGATGCAGCCACAAGCGACGGCCAGTATATTATCGGTGCTCCGGGTGGCAACAGCAGACCGTGACGATAATTTTCCTCTTAACACAGCAACAGCCTCTGTGTCCGATTATTAGGACACAGAGGCTGATATTTTATTTTTTAGTAAGGCACACTCTACTCATATCCATCTTCATTAATAATGGTGGAGATCACAGAAAATTCCATGCTGTTTTCCTTTGTTGTCTTTTCCAGAGAAATGCTTCTGGCAATTTTTTTCATATCCCGTTCTGATAAGCCATCTCCTCCGATAATTTCCATACAGTATCCAACATTCTCGTCAAAGATCCAGATAGTGTTTTCTCTATTATCCTCTACATACATTCGTTCCGCCTTCGTCTGAGCCTCCGCAGGACGTATCCCCTTAAAATAATATGCCCTGTTTTCTCCGATCGTCATTTTTTCTATGTCTTTGATATATTTCATCCGTACATTTTTCGCACGATTGATATAATACACACTGACCGAAAAATCCTTATCTGTATATTTTTCCATAGATTTCCATATTTTTTTCTTCTTTTTAGGATCTGTTTCTTTTACAAGCTTCTTCCTTAGTTTATTATGCTCCGCCTCTTTATATTGAAAAAGAACATTCCCGTAGTAATCCGTATACTTCGTTGGACGTTTCCAGATAGTATAATCCTTTCCCAGCCTCAATGCTTCTTTATTGTATGACAGCTTTACATAATAATTAGGATGGGCATTCCGGATATACTTTGCCAAAGTATCTTTCGCTTCACGCTCCATAGTATATTCATATCCCAGAGTTTCTCCGTATTTCTTATAAAAATGCAATATGGCCACATGGTCCTTTGCTTCCCTTTCCACGCTATAAGTAAAATGTGTATTCATCTTCTGGGATGCATAACCTCCCACCGGAAGGATCACCACCAGTGCAGCGGCAACAATCGCTGCTGCCATCATAAGCCGCGGATGCTTATGCTCCGGCTGCCTTGTCTCACCTGCCCCTGTAATTTCACTCAGAATCTCACTTTTTCTCTTCCCCGATACCCTGACATGATCATACATATCCCGATAATCTTTTATACTCATAATATTCCTCCTTTTCCCGCAGATGCGCAAACTTTAGAATCCAACAACTCCCGGTTCCAATGATTCCCGCAGCTTCTCCCTGCCCCGTTTCAGACGCATTTTCACTGCTGAAGCGCTGCACCGCAGTATCTGTCCGATTTCACGTACACTGTATCCCTCATAATAATAAAGATACAGCACCAGACGATACTTTTCCGGTAACGCTGCTACTTCCTGCCAGATTTCCTTTTGATTCTCCTGCCAGCCAAATACTTCCTCCGGCATATTCTCATCGAACTCCTGCCTTTTTTGATTCCAACGGGACCGCAGATGATCCTTTGACAGATTGATCGCTACCCGCAGCAGCCAGCGCCTGACATGCTCCTCTGACGCAAATTCTCCCTCCTGACGGTACAGACGCACGAAGGTCTCCTGTGCCACATCCTCTGCATCCGCCGGATTTTTCACGTAGGTAAAGGAAAGCCGGTAAACGAAATCAAAATGCCTGTTATAGCAGCTCTCAAACTCCTCTTTATTCAAATTTCGTCTCCCCCTTTCACTTGATATACGAATGATGTTTTCAAAAGGTCACAACGCTGCTATTACCTCATTTAATTTTCCTGATACTCACACGCCACCCGTTTGCCGTGGAAAGCAATGCCAAAAAATCCAATCTCCGTGATGCCGTGATACTTCATATCCTCTGCATACCCACGATCCCGTATCTGGCGGACCGCATCCTTTGCCGCCCCGGCAAGTTCCTGCTCTGTCTGGCTCTTCGCGACCTTAAACTCAATGATATATCCCTTACGTTTATGATCTCTCGGTTCCAGCTGCAGATCAAAGCGTCCCTCTCCCGACTCCCGGTTGGACAATATATAATACCGGTCAGACAGGATTGCCAGCATTCCAAAAACCGTACCATGATAGAAATTTTCGTGGGCAGTATCAAAGGTTCCGGCCGACTGCAACAGATACTTTTGCAATGTATCTGTAAACAACATCGTATCCTCTGTCCGAAATGCCAGTTCAAAATCCCGCAGAATGGAACCGGTAAAAAGCTCCCGGTAACTGCCAAGGATCTCCTTCTGGAATGCCCCCTTTACCTCCCAGTTCGGAATCTCCAGAGAACAGATGGGATTGTCGTTAAACTCGCTGATCACATCTTTGATCCGCAGATAGCCTGCCACCAGCAGAAAACTGAATATCATATCCGGATCACTGTCTACCTCCGGATAAATAATATCCGTATCAATGATGGACTGCACCTCCTGCCCCTGCAAAAGTCTGGTAAGACTCTGGTATAATTCCTGACCCGCTCCTTTTACAAGCTGGCCGATGATCTCATTGCCACTGGTCCTTGACCAGAACGCCTTAGGTTTGCAGTTATTATTGAAATAATTGATCACAGACCATGGATTATATATCTCAACTCCCCCAAAGGAATAACCATCATACCAGTCCTTAATCTCGGACAGCTTCTCCGGTACACCGTAATAGTCAGCCATAGCCTCTACCTCAGCTCCGGTAAAACCAAAATACTCCGAATATCTGTCATCCACCGTGGTATTGACCACTAGATTATTCAAGCCGCTGAACAGACTCTCCTTAGCGATCCGGAGGATTCCCGTCAGAATCCCCAGCTCCAGATCATCATTATCTTTCAGGGAAGAGGAGAACAGATTTCTCATAAACCCAACAACCTCATCATAATAATGATGCAGATACCCCTGCTGGATCGGAGTATCATACTCATCAATGATAATGATGGTCTTGCTGCCATAGCACGCTGCCAGCATAGAAGAAAGCTTACCAAGAGCAAACTGATAATCGGTAATCTCTCCCTGACCATTTGTAATATCCGTAAAATACCTGCGGTCATAATCATTAAGCCGCTCATTCATCAAAATATCAACATGACGGATATACTCCTCCCTCAGAGTAAAACACAGACTTTTGTACATATCTTCCCAATTGGTCTGATGCGCATCCTTAAAGGATAGAAAAATAACAGGATATCTGCCCTGAAGCTTCCGGTAGCTCCGCCCACATGCCCAGATCTGCTTGTCTGCGAAATAAACAGAGGTATCCTCATCACATCTCTCAAAATAAGTACGGAGCATGTCCATCATCAATGTCTTGCCAAAACGGCGGGGACGGGTAAACAGATATACCTTGCTGTGATCATCAATAATATCCCGGATCAGCAGAGTCTTATCCACATAATAACACTCTCCGGACACTTCTCTGTAAGAAGTGATCCCCACCGGACATGGCAGCCGTCTGGCCGCTGCCGCTCTGACACCATAGGATGACTTTTCCCGAAGCATTGCCGGCCGCTCCACATCGGAAGGAATCATCCAGAAGCGTCCTGCCTTATATGCACCGGGAATCATTCCATCTGCACAAAGCTGATTCACACGTCTTGGGGTAATATCCCACTGTCCTGCCAGTTCCTTTGCCCGAATAAAATCCTGCTTCATATGATCACTTCCTTCCCAAATTCTTTCTTGTCTGTTTTCTTTAGTATAGCCCATTTTCAGGAAATTATCAAGAAATAAATATGTGATTCGGGAAATTCGAGGAAATATAAATCATTATTCCTCGTAATTTCCTCAAAAAACGGCAGTGCTGCTTTTTAACAACACTGCCGTCAGGTTCGAATCTAAATTCACACTTCCGCTTACAATCTTTCGAATGCTACAAAAACTCCCATACTATCTTTCAATAATTCCAGCTCCTTTTTCAGTCGTTTGTCATTGCAGCTGCCTGCTGCTTCTTTGTATGTCATCGCCTCAAGCCGCACAGCTACTCTGGCCGTCTCCGTTTTCTGTCCGGAATCCCCGCGGTAAGTAATCTTGCAGGTAACCTCCGGGCTGTCCAACACTTCATTTTTAACGGCTGCCTCTGCGGTAAGCTCCTCGTCTGTCATACCGGTGCTGTTATTATCCCACAGCCGCTTATAAAGCTCCTTCGACAATTTTTTCTCATCACAGATAGCCACTTCAACATCCTTTCTGTCCTGATCCTTCGCGGAGATGGTATAAGATTTATAATACTTCGCCTCCAGATTGTCTGCACTCTCCGGCACAACCTCAATATCCACGCCACTGCTGACCTGTTTCGGTTTTTCGCACTCTTCGCCTTTGATCACATATGGTTTATCCTTCGGCTGCAGGATGCGGAAACAGCCTTTGTTTACCGAATAGGTAATGGTATCCATATTTTCCCCCTCACATACCAAAGGCAGATCGATCATATATCCGATCTCTTTGTTTTGATCCGAACCGCTCCAGGATTCTCCTGTGGCTCCCCCCGAATAAATAGCAGTCTGCGTCTCTCCCTTTTTCAGTTCCTTTACCTCAGCAGCCTTCACCTTCATCACAAAACCGTTTTCCACATTCCGGGATGACTTATCGGTAGATATGTCCGTTGTATGGGACAGCCCCGTATTGGATAATATCTGCTCCGGCAGATTTCCAAAACCGATTCCTGCCACCAATGCCGCACATGCCACCAGCGCAACGGCCGGTCTTATATAATTTCTCTTTTTCTTCATAGGATATTCCCCCTTTTCAAACCTTACTTTGATCTCATTATCATTTACCTCCGGGGTAAGGGCCTGCTGTAAAATCTGGTCTAATTTTTTTTCATTCATATTACGAATCCTCCATTCGCCGGCAACCCTTTTCCTCCGGGCCGTCAGGCATAATAACTGCCAATTCTTTTTTCAGGATACTCTTTGCTCTGCGCATCCGGCTTTTCACGGTGCTTTCCGGAATATGCAGACATTCTGCAATCTCCTTAAACTTTAGTCCTGCAGAATAGTAAAGATAAACAATCGTGCGGTATTTTTGCGGTAATGCCTGCACCTGTCTCTGCACTATCTCTGTCATTTCCTTTTGCAAAAGCTGCTGCTCCGGTTCCTCCGTGCTTTTTCCCGGCATATGAAAACCATTTTCCACATGCTTTTCGTAGCTTTCAAACGCTGCGATCCTGTGCCTCCATGCAAATTTTCTCCTTTTGTTTCTCCATATAAGGATGGAAACGGATAATGCATAACTTTTCAGAGAATCATTTTTATTTAATTTGTCAGCCTGCTCCCACAATGTCAGCATGGTGTCCTGGTAAAGATCATCTCCCTCTGCGCTTTCCCCTACATTCATCCGGCAGAATCGTAAAATGTCTTTACCGCTCTCGGACACAAACCGGTCAAATTCCTGTCTTGTCACGTTTTCCTTTCCTTTCCTCTTCCCTTGACGTCTCGGTTAGAATCCTTACACTTTAATATTGTAATGATTCCGAAAAAAGTTTATAATTTTCGACAAAAAAACAGCCAGACTGTATGATCCTCAGATATTGAAGCCTTTGAGGACAGTACGTTCGGCTGTTTCTTCATAGGATTCCTTACCTATCACTAAAATGAAGCATCCACTACCTTCTGCTGATTAACATCAATCACTCCGTATGTGTTCAGACGCAGAGAAGGAATCACCGGCAGGCTTACAAAGCTCAGTGTCATAAACGGATCGATCTCCTCTGAGATCCCCCATTCACGCAGAATCGCTTTCATTTCCTCCAGTCTCTGATCCACCTCTTCCAACGGAAGAGTTGACATCAGGCCGGCGATCTGCAGCGGAAGATCCGCAACGATCTCTCCACCCAGTGCGATTGCCAGACCGCCTTCATTTTCAATAACACGGTTCGCTGCACATGCTATATCCTCATCATTCGTTCCGGCAATGACCAGATTATGAGAATCATGTCCCACACTTGTAGCAACTGCACCCTTTTTCAGACCATATCTTCCCAAAAAGCCTTTGCCAATATGACCGGTATTTTTATGACGCTCCAGAGCAACGATCTTAACAATATCCTCCTCCGGATCCACACCGTCTGCACAGCCCTCCCGGCATGTCCATCCGGCAATCCGTTCTGTAGTCAGAAGTTCATGCGCATTCAGATCGATCACACGGATACGCTCCCCTTTCTTTTCCATTGCAAGCTGTGACACATTCACTGGGTCAACATGGAAGGAATGGTATACCCGTTCCTGTATCTCCTGTCCCATTTCCGGCACAGAGCTTTTCACAAGGCTTTTTCCGTTCTCTGCTGCAAGGACACCGTCCTTGTATACTTCCAGAACATTCAGTTCTGTCAGGCTGTCAAGCACTGCAATATCCGCACAATAACCCGGTGCAATTGCACCATGGTTCACAAGTCCAAAATAGGAGGCTGCATTATAAGTTCCTGCCTTAATCGCCTTGACCGGATCAATACCTTTCTGTACGGCTTTTCGTACAATGGCATCAATATGTCCATCCCGAAGCAGATCACACGGATGTTTATCATCTGTCACCAACATGATCCTCTGGGCATACGGCGCTTCAAATAACGGAAGCAATGCCTCCAGATTATGTGCGGCCGTTCCTTCACGCACCATGATCCACTGACCCCTTGCAAACTTTTCCTTCGCTTCCCGGACATTGGAGCATTCGTGATCGGAGCGTATCCCTGCTGCCACATAACCATTAAGCTCCTGTCCCGACAACAGCGGAGCATGTCCATCAATAATTTTCTGATGCTCCAGTGTTACATTTATCTTATCCAGAATCGCCGGATCTGCCTGATTTACTCCAAAGGAATTCATCATTTCTGCCAGACCGATCACACGATCGTTCTCATAAAACGGCTCAATATCTGCCGCTTCCAGACAGGCACCTGCCTCATCCAGCCCGGTGGAAGGCACACATGACGGTACTACAAAGAACACGTCCAATGTCATATCCTGTGTATATCTGAGCATAAACTCAATTCCCTCGCAGCCTGCCACATTGGCAATCTCGTGAGGATCTGTAATAACTGCTGTGGTTCCATGGGGAAGCACAGCCTTCTCAAACTCAGCAGGCGCCACCATCGAACTTTCCAGATGAATATGACCGTCGATAAATCCCGGGCAAAGATACTTTCCTGTCATATCCTTTTCGACCTCACCCTCATAGGTTCCGATCCCGGCAATCATTCCATCCACAACTGCCACATCACCAATCTCTATATCCTCCGTAAATACATTGACAATGCTGGCATTTTTCAGAACCAGATCTGCCTTCTGTCTGCCGTTTGCCACATGAATGAGTTTTTCTCTGATTTTTTTATTCATTATGATCGTCCTCCGCTCCACATTTTTATTTATCATTGTACCCCCCGCACTATAATTTTGCAAGAAATTACACCATGCAGAAAGTTCATCATGGAACGCGCCCCTTCAGATGGCATATTATCGAAAATAATAAAAGATAACCGTAATGACGGTACATAACATCAAAAAAAGCCCGGCAATATTTTCGCAGTATCTGACCGGCTTCCCCTGCCACATTCTCAAGCCCAGATTATTGGACAGAAGCACCGAAGACATACAGGATAAACCAAACGCATAAAGCACCTTCTCCGGAGACTGCAAAATAACAGCCAATAACACTCCGCTGATCACCGCCAGTTCATGTATCACAAAATCACCGATCTTATAAAACTCTCTTACTCCACACCACAACAGCTCCGTTACAAGCCACACCCCAAACACACTCCAGACACTCCATTTCTGCCACATACACGGTATCCACAGAAGCAATGCCAAAACCACAATGGCACGGATCATGAATTGATTCCATCTGCCCAAAACAACCTTGTCTCTTTGCAACTGCTGCTTTATTTTCTTTTCTGCCTCATACTCTGCCTCCATTGCATGCAGCGCTTCCTCATCCTCCGGGGAAAATGCTTCTTCCAATTCAAAACCACAGATTCCCAAAAGCTGATTCATTATCTTCATAACAAACCTCCCTTTCTGCCTTTCAATCTTCCTGCTCGCGATACAGTATGACAAGAATACAAAACTCCTATGACATATAATGTCATAGGAGTCAATAAATTTAACGATTTTGATCCATGCCTCTGTACTGTGTCTGATATCCATGATTGTCCTGTGGACGCATATCATTAGGATACATCGTATCCGCATAAATATCTGTCTGAAGCTTCTTTAACATAGAAAAGACCTTCTGATACTCCGGTATATCATAAATCTTAAAACCTTCGTGATCATGATTGGAATGACCATTCCGGGTATCCGTGTTGTAGGTTGTATGTCCACATACCATGATCACATCCCCCACACCGAGCATCTGATCAAAAATCCCCCTGTGGATATTGATATGGGAAAGATCCGTAAACGGTTTCATTTCATAATTATATGTAAACATCCCTCCGGATATATATACACCCTTATCTGTGATAATAAACTCCGTATGCTTATATTTCAATATAGAAAACAGCACACCGCCCACATAAAGCCATACCGGCATCAGATGCAGCAAAAAGAATCCCAGAAATGCCAGTCCGAAGCCTCCTGACATCGCCCCGGCCGATGCCATGCGGATCGTACCGATCATAGAACCATCCACAAGTGCCCATATCACTGCAACCGGAAGCATGGAATTAAATATGCTTTCCAAAAGAAAACATTTAAAATCCGGTCTTCCCCTCCATAAAATCTGTTCCTGATCTCCAACCATTAATTCTAAATCTGATTTGTTCATTTTCATCCTCTTTCATAAGTGCTTTGTTGTTTATGCGCCTGACATCGTAAAGGCGTTCCCTTTCTGTTGATTGTAACGGCACCCTTTTCAAATGTCAACGGAGGAAGCAAGATAAGCCTCCACATCCTCTCTGTTTTCCGCGATACCGTCCATATCAACACCTGCCGCCAGCACATATCCGGCCACCTGCCGCACCTGGCTGGACTGCGCCTTTCCTGTTTTACACCAGATTGCAAAATGCTCACAGTTATTATGGATCAGACTGTATTTTTCCTCGCCTAACCGGCTGTTCGCCCGCTGCACCGTCTCCTCCGGAGAAAAAACATCCCACTCCTGCTGCTGGAAGCGTTCCCCGTAGTAATCCATGATCCCATGAAAGAAAAAGGACGTGGCAGACCGGAGCTTGATTGGAAATCCCGGCGCAAAACTCACAACAAAATAATCTTCGCCTTCCTTTACAAAATCCTCTATAGGTGCTTCATGAACAGACACCCGGCCGCCAAAATCTCCACCTTCTCCGGCATAGTGGATCACTCTGCCGGCTCCCACATATATGCCATAATGCTCATACAACCGTCTGGATACACCGATCACATCTCCCGGCCGCACAAACGCATCTGCCATCAGCCGATCCATCTTCTCCCGCATGGCAGCAATGCTTCCGTTGCCCTTCTGCCTGCCATCCTCTCCTACAATACGTGCTTTCTGTGATAATGTTCTCTGCTGCAGTACCCATCCATTCCGGCTCTCGATCGTCCTCCAGAGAAGACTCTCCCCATGGGTCTTTCTTTCCACATTGGGGCAGTCTCCCATCCGGTCCACTAAATCCTGCTCCAGATCCAGAAATGCCGTAATATCATTTGTGAGGTTATTCGAAATATCATTATAATCTGCCGACATCATACTCCCCTTTTCTCAACAATTTTGATCACGGTTTCAAAAACCTTTTCCATCTGTGCTTTCAAAATATTTCCAGGTACGGTTGACAAAAAAATTATCAAACGCATCACCATATGTGATTTGCGGTGCTGCCTCCGGATATCCGTTTTTTACGCCTATAACATGCTCATCTACAGAATCCGTGACATTTCTTACCTGATCTTCTACATCTTTCTGGTCGCATCCCATAAAACAGGCGACACACAAAACCAACATAATTATGCCTGTCATACCCAGTGCATCCGTCCTGTAATTGTCTACATTGTATGGATAGCCACCGAAAAATACAGCACGCTTTGTCTTTGATAATACCATGAACTCCTCTGCACTGACAACGGCAATCTCTGCTTCTCCCAGCTCCGTATCATACAGCCGGCTTACATCTCCGTTCACAATAAGATTGCAGTCCAGATATAATATATGCAGATACCTTGAAAAAGTGTCTCCCAGCAAAAGCAGGCGGTACACCGCTTCCACCGTATAATAAATACCCTGCTTCCTCCGGCAGCCGGCCCCCCCACGCCGCAACAGACAGCAGGCGTATCGTCACTCCCTCCGCCTCCGCTGCCAGTACCAGCAGCTTCTGCTGATTCTCCCATGATATATCCTTATGTAATATCAGAATATCGTAACACCTTCCACTGTTCCGGTTACAGAGCATGGAATAAACCGCCACCGGTTCATATATTTCAATTGAATTTGTCATATTATTGACTTATTACCCGCAAAACCCTATAATTTATACAATTGCACATATTATTAAGGAGGAATTTTAAATTATGAGAAAGACATTCAAGAAACTTTTATCACTGACACTTGCGACTACTATGGTCGTTGGTCTTGCAGGCTGCGGCAATACAGCTTCCAATGGTGGCAGCTCTGATTCTGCCGACAAGGGCGGCTCCGGCAAGACATACACCGTTGGTATCTGCCAGCTTGTACAGCACGAGGCACTCGACGCTGCCACAAAGGGCTTCAAGACAGCTTTGAAGGATAAACTGGGAGACAATGTAAAGTTTGATGAGCAGAATGCGGCCGGTGATGCACCAACCTGTTCTACCATCTGTACTTCTTTTGTTACCAACAATTATGACCTGATCCTCGGTAATGCAACCGCAGCTTTCCAGGCTGCCGTTTCCGCTACCGACAAGATCCCGGTACTTGGTACATCTATCACTGATTATGGCACCGCTCTTGATATTTCCGACTGGAAGGGCGTAACCGGCAAGAACGCTTCCGGTACGACAGACCTTGCTCCTCTGGATCAGCAGGCAAGCTGTATCGCAGAGCTGTTCCCGGATGCTAAGAACATCGGTATCCTTTACTGCTCATCAGAGCCAAACAGTATCTATCAGTCAAAAACCATCACAAAGTATCTGGAAGATAAGGGATACAAAGTAAAAGATTATACGTTCTCTGATTCTAATGATGTTGCTTCTGTTACAAAGAATGCATGTGATGCTTCTGATGTAATCTATATTCCTACTGACAATACGGCTGCTTCCTGCACCGAGGCGATCAATAATGTAACAGCTCCTGCTAAAATCCCTGTATTCACCGGCGAGGAAGGTATTGCAAAGGGCTGTGGCGTCGCTACCCTGTCTATCAGCTACTATGATCTTGGATATGAGACCGGTGAGATGGCTTATGACATTCTTGTAAACGGCGAGGACGTTTCCAAGATGGAAGTAAAGTCTGCTCCAAAATTCACAAAAGAATATATCGAAGATCGTGCAAAGGATCTGAATGTAACAATTCCTGACGACTACGAAAAGATTTCTGCTGAATAATCACATTGGAAACAGCGGGCAATTAACTGCCCAGAAACGAGGAAATTATGTTTATATTAAATTATTTCGCTTCATTGAATCCGGTGGCATTTACAAATGCCCTGCCCGGCAATGTGGCACAGGGTCTGATCTGGGGTATTATGGCACTGGGTGTTTATATCACCTTCCGTCTTCTGGATTTCGCAGACCTGACTGTAGATGGCTCCTTCGCGACCGGCGGAGCAGTCACCGTAATGATGACTATAAACGGGCACAACATCTGGATTTCCCTGCTGTGCGCATGTATTGCCGGACTTCTTGCAGGGCTGTGTACCGGTCTGTTACATACAAAGCTCGGTATCCCGCCGATCCTTGCCGGTATCCTGACACAGATTGCGCTTTATTCCATCAATCTGAATATCATGGACCGTCACGCAAATCAGGCACTGAGTATTGACAAGTATGATCTGATCATCTCCTCCCGCCAGCTCGATCATGCGATCATCGTAGGCATCGTGTTTGCCATTGTATTGATCGCCCTTCTCTACTGGTATTTTGGTACAGAGCAGGGTTCTGCCATCCGTGCGACCGGATGTAATCCTGCCATGAGTAAAGCACAGGGTATCAACATTGATACAATGAAGCTGATCGGTCTTGCCCTTTCCAATGGAATTGTAGCATTGTCCGGCGGACTTCTGTCCCAGTATTCCGGTTTCTCTGATGTGAATATGGGACGAGGCGGCATCGTAATCGGTCTTGCCGCAGTCATTATCGGAGAGGTACTCGGAGATGCCATTCTCGGCAAGCACATGGATTTCAAGGGACGTCTTACTTTTGTAGTTCTTGGCGGCATTATTTATTATGTGGTAATCGGTATCGTCCTGTGGCTGAAGATGCCTAGTGATGACCTGAAGCTTTTCACCGCCATCATCGTAGCGATCTTCCTTGCAGTTCCTTATCTGAAGGGAAAAAGTAAAAGCTCCTTCAAAAAAGCAGGCAGGCGTTCCGCTGCGTCTTTAAACAGCGCATCTGCAAAGGAGGGCAAATAAATGTTAGAGATTCGTAATGTACATAAAACCTTCAACCTGGGAACCATCAACGAAAAACATGCCCTGAACGGCGTTGACCTCACCTTAAATGAGGGCGATTTCGTTACTGTCATTGGCGGTAACGGTGCCGGAAAGTCCACCATGCTCAATGCCATCGCCGGTACCTGGCCGGTGGATGAGGGTTCTATCCTGATCGACGGCGTGGATGTGACGGGACTTCCGGAGTTTAAACGTGCCTCTTTCCTTGGACGTGTATTTCAGGACCCTATGACCGGCACAACTGCAACCATGCAGATTGATGAAAACCTTGCCCTGGCCGCACGCCGTGGACAGCATCGTGGTCTGAAATGGGGTATCACCAAAAAGGAAAAAACAAAATTTCATGAGCTTTTGAAGACATTGGAGCTTGGTCTGGAGGATCGCATGACCTCAAAGGTTGGTCTTTTGTCCGGTGGTCAGCGTCAGGCAGTTACACTGCTGATGGCCTCCCTCCGGAAACCAAAGCTTCTGCTTCTGGATGAGCATACGGCAGCTCTGGATCCAAAGACTGCAGCAAAGGTATTGGAGCTCACCGACAAGATCATCGAGGAAAACCACCTGACAGCAATGATGGTTACACATAATATGCGTGACGCCATCGCTCACGGCAACCGTCTGATCATGATGAACAACGGCCGTGTCATTCTGAACATTTCCGGTGAGGAGAAAAAGAAACTGACTGTAGAAGATCTTCTGGTAAAATTTGAAGAGGTCTCCGGCGAGGAGTTTGATTCCGATAAAGCGTTGCTGGGATAATCATTAACGTAAATAATCTGGTTTTCTAACAACTGCGTTAGAAATATGCCATTCAAAAGGCTGTATATCTGCTGATTCTTTATTGTCAGATATACAGCCTTTTTCTGCTCCGGATAACGATATTTACTACGAGGTCTGCGCTCCGAATAATTTATCCTTACATCAGACACCTGCTGTCACTCCTTTCGGGAGGCTCGCTCCAGACCCTTTCCATACAATGCCGCCAGCATCTGCTGAAATAATGTGGCGATCAGAACCGGAAAGATAGCTTCTCCCGGAAAAGAGGTGGTTGCGATCACAGCTCCGGCACTGATATTGCGCATTCCGGCTCCGTACATCATAGAAACCTGTGTCTGCCGGTCCTGATGGAACAAACGGGCAATCACAAGACCGGCTCCATAGCCCCCTGCTGCCAGAAGAAACATAAAAACAGCTACCAGGATCCGCTGCCCATTCATGTGACGGACATACGGCGCAACCCCGGAGGAGTTTGAAGCAACGACAAACATCAACGCAATTTTAGAAAACGGTGCCAGTCTGGACGGCCATGTCTCCCTGACACGATCTCCGCTGACCTGATTTAATGTCATTGCGGCAATCGACGGAAGTGCAACCATGAAAACAAGCTGGCTGATCATATGGGTCATATCAATATGAACCTTCGATCCCACAAAAATGCTAAGCGTGATCGGAATGATCAACGGTGCCAGAACCGTATCTACCACCACAAGTGCCAGCGAAACCGCCAGATTTCCATCATAGATCATCACCCACATTAAAGCACTGACTGCTGTAGGAACCGCAAATTCCAGCACCATTCCCGTAACCAGATCGGGATTCCCCGGAAATGCAAGGGTTCCCACACCGCAGACAATCCCCGGAATCACCAGATGAAGCAGCGCCATCACGATCAACAGCGGTGCCGGATTCCGGAATACATTTGCCACATCACGGAATCTGGATTTGAGTGCTCCGGTAAACGTCATAAATGCAAATACATAGGGAACAAAGGGCACACCATGCTTTGCAATCTGTGGAAACAATACCCCAAACGCAAGACACGCCGGCGTAACCAGCGCCATCCATTTTTCTATAAAGCTGTTAAATCGATATAATGTTTTCATTTGCTGTCATTCTCCTTCGTGTTGTAAACGGACATTTCCCGATATAACTTCTTTGCGACAAAATCAATATCTTTAACTCCATAAATATATTCGTCTGCATTCTTCTTAAAAATGTTTAACACATCGTCATTTTCCATAACCGGCTGCAATACCTTCATATACTTCCGCTCTTTTATCATTTTATTATTTCCGGCGGCTTCATAGCTCTGAATGGCATTTTCCTGATGCAGTATTCTGACTGCCTTCCGGCTTACCGGCACACCCTTTTCCGTCCCCTGCAGCCGCACCATCTCTTTGCTGTTTAAAAGATAATTCAACAGTCTCGCCGCTTCCTCCGGATGATTTGTAAGGGAACTGACCGCATACATGGTTGCCGGCTTCACATACCATCCGGTCAGCTTCTGCCCCGGCACATCAGGATATTCTCCGATCACCGGCTCACCCCCGGCTGCTTTCAGTCCACCACAGCAATTTCCCGCATCACTGACCCAGAACATTCCCCCTGCAATCTTTCCCGATACAAACATCGTATCGGAAAACTGATCCACCGAAGGCATCACCTTTTCATCAATGAGCCTTTTATAGAAGCTGAGAATTGTTTTAACATCCTTTTCTCCGGGAAGAAACCGGCCATCCTCACCAAACATCTTCTTGCCTGTGGTCTGCTCATAATATGCGATCAAAAACAAAAACATCTGTTTTTTCGCCATGCCAATCGGATAAATTCCATCCTTTTTCATTATCTTCGCCGCTTTAAAATAATCATCCCAGCTTTCAGGAAGAGAAAGGCCATAGGCATCATATATCTTTTTGTTGTAGTAAACGGTTGATGTGTTAAATGCAATCGGTATTGCATTTAATTTGCCGTTTTTTTCTCCAAATGCCAGATCCTCTTTTGTAAAATTATCCAGGTCAATATAATCCTTTAACTGATACAGGTCATAATATCCGGAACCGTCCCTGGAATACGTGTCGAGCCACGCATAATTGATCTGCATTACATCTGTCTCCGTATGGGATTTCATCCACACCTGCATACGCTTCTCATATCCGTTCCAGTCCCCATAATGATATTCCACATCAATATCCGGATTCTGCTTCTGAAATTCATCGACTCCGTCCATGGTATAAGCATGTCTGGCATCATTTCCCCACCACGAAAAGGAAATTTTGCTGCTGTCACTGCCGGTAATCACATCCACACTGCCACTCTTTTTACATCCGGTAAGCAATCCGCCGGACAAAAGAGTCATTACCAATAACATTGTCATTCCGGCAAATATTTTCTTTGCCATATTTTTACTATGCATTGTCTTCCATCCCTTCCTTGTATACCGTGTATTGATTTTTTCCATGTCTCTTAGAAATATAAAGCGCACTGTCCGCTTTCCGGGATAGTTCTTCAAATGTAAAATCTCCACTGATCAGACAAACTCCCGCACTCAACGATACATCACAGGCCTTATGCTCCATGGTAAATTCTTCTGCAAATACTTTCAGCAGACTGTCCATATCAGCATTCATACGCGTCTTCGCATATTCCATGTCCTCTTTTCGGAAAGAACGATAATAGGAAAACTCATCGCCTCCTACACGACCGATCGTTCCCGCCGCATCCAGCTTCTTGCGAAGCAAACGTCCCATCCGGGCAATGGCGAGATCCCCCTGGGCATGCCCCAGCTTGTCATTTACCTGCTTAAAATTATCAATGTCAAACATAACAAATAACTTTATGTTTTCCGGTGCCATACGTCCCAGTTCTTCTGTCACCTGCTTATGAAAAGCACGCTTATTGCATACGCCGGAAAGCGCATCGATCGCCGCCTCGTTTTCCAGCTTGGAAACAAGACCATCCACCGGCTGTGTTGCTCTCTTCAAAATGATCATTCCTATAGAAACAAAAACAAGAACACAGATTGATGTGATCAGATATACTGATCTTTTTAATTGATCATTCTCTTTCATAATCTTGTTCATCGAAACCGAACAGACAACTCTCCAGCCATTGGAACACTGATTTGACGTTACAAGATATTTTTTATTCATTGCCGAAAAATTACTCTCATCCACAAGCAGGGAAGCTGTCACCTCAGGAAGCTTTTTTCCTATTTCCTGCTTCCCGGAGGAATACAGGATCTGCTTTTCGTCGTTGATCAGCCGGATCGTAATGCCCTTTAGTTCCTCCGGATATTTGAATACGCTGTCTAATTCCTTACTGTAAAAGGATGCCACAAGGATGGCATGAGGATTTAATCTTTTCACATAATATAACCGGTCCGTATTGCCACCCACGCCAAATGCCCAGCCGGAATCCACTTTTTGATTCGTAATACAGCCGGCAAAGGTATCATAAAGCCCGCCCTTCGGAAATGCTCCAGAGGTAGTCTTCGACAGCCATCCCACTGAATGATCATTAGAATAAATAATTGAAAAATCGGAAAAATTCTCCATCAATCCAATATCAACGATCCGATCCGTTATCTTCTCTTCCGATATCACCCGGTGATATTCATCCATGCTCTCGTCCGTTGCGTCATACGCATAGTATTTTTCATCGGCAAACATCAGACTGGCTGTGGATTCCACCTTTTTGAGATATGAATTAATGTTCATCTGTAACTGGTGGCTGTCCGCCGCCACAAGGCTTGCCACTTTTTGACACATCACCGTGCCTGATCTCTCCAGAATGACACTCGCAAGAACGGCTGAAACAACAATAATGATCAGACCAAAGGAATACATGATCCGGAACTGCATCTTTCGATAATTTTCGTTTTTATCTTTTTTTGTTTTCTTTCTAAAAAATCCCATACGAACTCCATGATACTTCTGATAAACTTACTTATATTTTTACTGCATATTTTATTATATACATTTCTTTGTACATACTCAATATATTTATAATGCTTTATTCCCCTTATTTCCTAAAAAATCCAAGAAAATCACACTGGAGTTTGAGACAAACTTCCGGTCACAGGACAAGATTATATTTGTAGCCAAAAAATAATTGCGAACGATGGCCGGTGGCAAAGCTCTTGGATAATTCCGAGAGCTTTTGCTTTACAGTGTACAATACTAACCCCCTATATACTACTAAGGGCAGTTAGAAAACTAACTGCCCTTAGTAGTATTATTTGTTTCCCTGTAACTCTGATTTTATCAGTAATCAGTCACCCTTCTATTCCACCCCTTTGATCCGTTCCACCACGGTTCCCTGTCGTTCCAGTGCCTTCCATGTTACCACCGGAATTGCAATGCAGACCACAAAGCTGATGGCCGCTGCCAACAGAAGCGGTACAACCGGCACCAAAAACGAAACGCCCCGGTAATTCATTGTCTGATAGATCAGATAGACGATTCCCATTCCTGCTGTCAGCGTAAGCCCCCATGCTCCCCCTGCATAAAGAGCTCCTTCCCTGACAAGCATTCCCATGAGCTGCCGGCCAGTCATGCCGATACTTTCCATTACCGACAGCTCCGTCATCCGGCTCTGCACGTTTACCACAAAGGTATTCACGTAGTTCATGATCCCAATAAACGCAAGAATCAATACAATGCCCATTCCGATCTGAGGCATGTTGCCCTGTGCCTTTCGCATTTCGTCTGCCTCCTCGATCTTGGATTCCCAGGAAAAATCCCGTGCATTGGCATCCTTCTTCAGAAGTGACAAAACCGCCTTCTCCGTTCCACGGTCATACTCCTTCTTATAACAGATCCCCGCTTTCAGAATAAATGCTTCCTCGTCAAACGACTTCACCACCTGATCGCTGACAATGAGTGTTGGTGGATATCCAAGAAGTGCCGTGTAATAGGAGTCATCCGTTACACCTGCCACCGTAAAGCTTTTACTCTTGTTGCTATCTTGATAGAGCGTACATGTCACTTTTTTGCCCACGAGATCCTTATCGGCAAGCTCCAGTCCATTCCGGTAAATAATACACGCTTTTCCTGTGATGAAATCCTTTTTGGATACGGGCGTTTCAAACGTCTGATTCAGACGATCAAATTCCTGTTCGTCTATGCCGAGCAGACTGGTTCCAAAGTTTTCAGGATGCTCCCGGTACTCCTTTCGCTCCTTTTCATAAGGTATGCTCATCCATTTTTCATAAAATTCCTTCATCCACGTTTCCATGAAATCCGGTTCCCATGGAATGGTAATCTCCGAAAATAACACTGCATGCATCTCGGTAACGTCTTTCCGGCTTTGGATCGACTTCACCAGGGCACTGCTAAAAATATCTTTCCGATCCTTTGCCTTTTCCTTGGTGCCTGTATCGTTTTGGATAACGAGATCTGTGTCCATGTTATTGGACACGATCGCGCGCGCAGCCTGGCCACCCAGCATTGTGACAACACAAAGATACACAGACAGACTCATCGCCAGAGACAAAAGAACCATCGCGGTCCGTTTCTTATCCTTCACAAACTGCTCCAGGGAAATCCGTGTGATGACATTTCCCCGCGTTGCTTTTCTGTCTCTCCTCGCTCCCGATGACGGACGGTATCCCAGTGCTTCCAGCGGAGAAATCTTTGCCGCCTTTCGCACCGGCTTCCAGCCCGCCAGACCGATCGTAAGCCCCGCCAGCAATATGGTCACCGCCAAAACCGCCGGGTGAAACTGTACACCGATCGCACCCACATAACCCTTCCGTATTCCGAGACTTTTTACGATAACCGGAATCAGAAAAAACGAAATAAACGCTCCTGCCACACAGCCGCTTCCGATGCCTGCAGATCCTACCAGCAGCAGCTGTTCTTTCAGCATACCCCTGATCTGCCGCTCCGTCATGCCGATGGTCTGAAGCAGTCCATAATGCCGTACCCTGCCTGCCACAGAAAGATACATAATATTGTAGATCAGCAAATAAGCACACAGACAGGTAATGATACTCAGCCCGATAAGCCCTTCAAGAATCTTAACGGATTCCCCCAGATCTGAGACAAAAAAAAGAGCCTGCTGTTTTCCCAATTTCATACTTTTTATAAATGTATTCTGCGTTTTCATTGTCATCAGTCTCTGACGAAAGCTTAAAAAATATCTTCCGGATGCAGCATCGGAGCGCTTCCATCCCGACTGCTCATAAAACGCTTTGGACATATAGAATATCTTCTTCGTCCCATAGCCATCCCATATCCCGCTGATCCGAAAGGTTCCCTTCTGTAAACCAATATACTCCCCATAAGTCACGGTAATGGAATCACCGACCTTAAGCTCTCCGTATCCGCATTCCTCTAATGCCTCTTTCGTCACCATGATCTCATCTTCCGCAACCGGATATTTTCCCTCTAACTTCTCCCTTGCCGGTTTCATCATTTTTGACCAGTAATTTTCATCTGCCCAGCTAAGTCCGACGTTCGGCGTATTATCGCGGTCCGTTTTCTCGACCCAGCCACAATGACCAAGAAAGCCGGTCAGCGTAATATCCGGATTCTTCTCACACTTCTGCGCCTGTTCCCCTGTTACACCATACATGATCGCATCAAACTCCGCCCCGGACAGCCGGATGTTTTGAATCTTCTGCAGCTTAAAATAAGTGACGCCTACCGTAAAGATTGTAAATATCATAAAGGCGGAAAGAAAAATGGCCAGAAATAACGTCACAGTCCTCCTTTTGCCTGTCTTCAATGAATGATGTGCCATTCTCTTAACAACTGCATTGTTGGGATTTTTAAGCATCGACATCACTTCCCTTCCGTGTGTCCCCTACGATCCTGCCGTCCTCAATATGAACAATACGGTCGGCGAGCTGGGCAATATCCCGGTCGTGTGTGATCAGGATCAATGTCTGACAAAACTGCTTTGCCGCCATCTTTAAAAGCCCCAGCACATCATGGCTGGTGGCACTGTCCAGATTTCCGGTAGGCTCATCTGCCAGAATAATTGCAGGCTTCGCCGCAAGTGCTCTGGCAATTGCGGCTCTCTGCTGCTGCCCTCCCGACAGATTCCCCGGCAGAGTGTCCTTTTTTTCGGACAGCCCTAATAACTCCAGTATTTCTTTGACATACTCCCGATCCACATGTCTGCCGTCCAGCTCCACCGGCAGGATTACATTTTCATACACGCTCAGATCCGGCACCAGATTATAATTCTGAAAAATAAAACCAATATTTCTTCGCCGGAAAATAGCAAGCTGCTCCTTCTTTAACCCCAAAAGCGCCTTGCCATCTACCACAACCTCTCCCGAAGTGGGGATATCAAGACCACCCAGCATATGAAGCAGTGTGCTTTTGCCTGATCCGCTCTTTCCGATAATGGCCACAAATTCATGCTCCTTCACACAAAAATCAACGCCATCCAAAGCTTTTACCGTATTGTTGCCCATTTCATAATATTTCTTGAGATTTTTCGTCTCTACGATATACTTTCCCATGGTTTTTCCTCCTCTTTCAACAGATATAATGCCATGGATCACTCCGGTGCCATACAATTTCCGGAATATTGCAAGCATCCCCAATCCCTGACTCTTACATCATATCATCGAAAAATCACAAACCGGTCTCAATGAAAGATCATCACAAAATTGTGACTTTTTATACAGGAAGATACAACCGGAAGCAGGCTCCCTTCCCTGTCTCTGACCGCACCTCAATGTAGCCCTTCTGTAATTCAATAATCCTTCTGGCAAGATATAGTCCGATTCCCACACCGGGTTTATCGTGAACCTCCGGTTCCCGGTAAAATCTCGTAAAAATCTGTGCCTGCCGTTCCACGGCAATTCCTTTTCCCGTATCCGCAATGGCAATCTGCCAGAATATCTCCTGTCTCTCCACGGAAAGATGAATCTGCCCACCGGATTCCGTATACTTCACTGCATTGTCCAATATATTGGACACCGCCTCCTGCGTCCATTTTCCGTCATGAGGCACCATCATTCCATCCGGACAATCCACAAACAGATCAATCTCCTTGGCCGCTGCCGCCGGAACCACATCCGCAACAGCCCGGCGGATCGTCTCTGACAGATCCTGCTTTTCCTGCCGGATCTGCAAAATCCCTGTCTCCAGCCGGGACATTTTTACCATACTCTGCATCAGAAAATCCATTTTTTCCGTCTGTTCGCACAGCTTTGCCAGAAATCCGGTCCCCTCCCCGGAAAGTGTTTCCTCCTCCAACAACTCCACATACAGCTTCATATTTGCAAGAGGCGTCCGCGTCTGATGGGAAATGTCCGAGATCAGTCCCTTGACCGTCTCCTTCTCCCGAAGACTTTCTTCCTGCTTTCTTTGAAAGACATGTTCTGCCTTTGCAAGCTGTGTCTCTATGCGATCCCAGAGGCTATCCGTCAGCTCTCCCTGCCGCTTCCATTCCTTTCCGGTTACAATGGCGTCCAGTGCCTGCTCCACCTTCCCGGCAAACTGCGCCGCCTCTTTACGCAAACAATAGTTTCTCCACAAAAGCACCACTACTGCAATTCCCAAAGCCATCATTCCGATTCCAATTATCCAATCCATTGATATCCCACTCCATATACATTAGAAATATATTTATGCTCCGCATCCTCCAGCTTCTGCCGCAATCGGTTTACATTTACTGCCAGAGCGTGTTTATCCACAAACTGACCGCCACTGTCCCATAAACGGTCCAGCATCACCTCGTAAGTCAAAAGCTGCCCCCGGTTTGAAAGAAACAGACGCAGCATCCGGACCTCTGTCGGCGTCACGCTGCACTCTCTGCCATCCACATACAGTCTCGCCTGCTCCAGATCCATCCTCAGATGATCATCCTGAAACACCTGACTGCCCGCCGGTGTCAGCCTCTTTAAAACCACATCCAGCTTCTTCAACAAAATCTTCATAGAAAAGGGCTTCGTCACATAATCCTCTGCTCCCGACTCATATCCCTCCAGCGCATCCTCCTCCAGATCCCTTGCCGTCAGATAGATCACCGGCACCTCTCTCTGCGCCTTTGCCCAACGGCAAAACGTGTAGCCCTCTCCATCCGGCAGATTCACATCCAGCAGCACCAGACAAATCTTTTCCCGGACAAATATTGTCTCCGCTTTCCGGATGCTGTCCGCACGAAATACGCCATATCCCGCTTTTTCCAGAGCATAACCGATCGTCTGATTTAAGTCCGGATCATCCTCTATGATCAAAATATTCTGCATGACTTTCCTCCTTTTTGCACATTGTACCACGGAAAGGATATAAAAAGAGAAAAAAAGCAAACAATCTCAATATTGTGAGAATGTTTGCTTTTTATGATCCCTTTCGATTTGTTATTTCTTCTTGATGTTCTGTCTACATTCTGCCAAAACCATCTTTGCTTCCTCAATCCAGCCGTACTCCCGGTCTCCGTCCTTTTCACATTCCGCGATCAAAAAAGCTGCCTTGTCAAATTCGTTCTCACCGATATAAGCAAATACCAAATTGCCGGAAGTTAGATCCCAGTTAATGTTTTCGTCATTTTTATGTTGTCTTATTGTCTCCCCCAGCTCAATCGCAAGAAACGTCTGTCCCATCATTAATTCAATATACATCAGCTTTTCCATAATATTGAGATTTTCCTCCTGATGTAATGCGGTCTTATATTCCTCTTCCGCTTCATTGTACCAGCCAATCTCAGAATACAGATCCCCTCTCAGTTCCCGTGTTTCCATACAGTCATCCTTTTCCACCGCCAGATTCGCATAAGCAAATGATTTGAGCAGATCACCGGTTCCATCAGAAAATTCTTTAACGCATTGGTCCATCAGCTCCTCCGCCGTTTCTCCATGATCCGGTGCACATTCCGACAAAGTTTCTATCGTATCATAAATGGAGATACACTTCTCTTTCATGGACTCCAGATAAGCAATTACTTTGGGAATAATTTCTTCCTGCGCATATTCTGAGTCTGCATACCATACCTGTGACTGCCCCATCCCTTTTCCTTTACCTGCAAGCGGTGCACGGGGAACTACAAAGCTCCGATCCTTCTCGTCAATCAGATAACAGTCCTTTTCCTCTGCCACAAAATTGTAACTGTTTCTCCAGTCACCACAATACAGGGAATCATAAAACTGCTGCCAGAAACGATACATGGTCGCATGCTCATACCAGCCAACAATCTTGCTGCTTTTTCCATCCGAGGCAACCCATACCACTGTCATATCCAGTACTTCATCAAAATCCCGTAAGATCTTATCATAACGCTCAATATGAAGTTCCTCTCCCTGATGCATAACATATCCATAACACTGATGATTGTACGGGGCAAAATTATAAATTTCTCCTCCTTCCTTGTTTTCTTTAACATATTTTCCACCGTTGACCGGCTGGTCATCCTCTGACACACCGGAATAATATTTCATCCATGCAATCTCGCAAAATACAACTTTTTTCATTTTCTTTCTCCTTATCAATAATCAAATTTTCCATCAAAATCTCTCAGAATATAATCAAGAAAATGCTCTTGTATCTGAAAATCCTTATACAACCGTTCCTTGTCCCGAAACTCCTTCGGATGTCCTGTAAATTCCTGATGCAGGCATTCATGGTAGATTACAAATTTTACAACCTCCTTATCAACACTCTCTGAATTTAAAAGAGAATTAATATATATCAGATTGTAGTCATGGTAAAACACGCCCCAATATGACGCCATTGCACGATCTGTCCATTGAATTTCCGGCCGTACAAAATCCTTCTGCAAATGCTCTCTGTTTTCCTCAATGACCTCCGTCAGCAAATCCTCGATACTCTCCTTCATTGGTTCCGGAGACAAATGAAAAACCTCTTTGTCTACTTCCTCCACACGGGTACCGATAGGCACAATCCCATTTGGAAACATCAGACAATTCATCACTCTTTTTTTGTAATATTCAAAGTTTCCATAAAGACTTTCCGCAATTTCCCTGTTCTGTTCATATGCCTCCCGGATGCTGTTCATAGTGTCGGTGTATGTCATATCTCCCTGCTTGATCCTCTCAGACAAAGCAAACGGTTCCATTTGATCACGTACTTCAAAACGCTTTAACTCCGGAAATGTTTTTTCCTGTCTGATATAACAAAGCAGATCCTCTAACTCCTTTTCTCCGGGCAGCATACCAAAATTTCTAAAATATCGGAAAATCAACTGCCGCCCGGTTGTATTCTCATCTTCGAAATAATTCTGTGAATCCTCTTTGAATGCCTGATATCCCCCCAACTGATTTTCAAACACTAATACCCTGGCATCATTTCCATATTCATCAATGACATCATACCATCCCACCGGCAATGTCCCCTGACGAACTTCGGCAAATTCTCCTTTGTAGCTGATTCCCCGCACAATATCGCGAATTGCGTCCATTGGTATCATATCATAAATATAACGCTTTCTTTTCAACGTCTTCTCCTCCGGATCCTCCATCCCCAAAAGGAACTGCGGGTTCAGCCAGCTTGTAATGCTAGTCCACTTATCACAAAAATCCACAATATTAACGGTATCTGTACCACCGCATCCTGCTCCCCTCATTCCCCTGCCGACCATTTGCATCAACAGTACGTCACTGGTCGTTGGTCTGGTAAGAAAAACGGTCTGAATATCCGGAATATCGCTTCCCTCTGTCAATATATTGATGTTGATCAAAACATCAATCCCATCCTCTGCCTCATTATGCCGGAAACGGTCAATGGTTCTCTGGTTTTCTGCATTGCCGATCATCGTGTAAACGTAGTCACTTCGGATTCCCTTCTTCCGAAACGCCTCATTTAACGAATCACAATGAATCGCATTTAATGCAAAAATAATTGTCTTTCCGTATTTTTCCTTATTGCGCACATATTCGTCCACAATAATATCATTTCTCTCATTTATTTTTGCAACCTTCATCACCAGAGATTCCGGCAGTTCTCCCCATTTGGCAATATATTTCCGCTCATCAATATCGATCAGTGTTTCAATATCAATATTGGTATCCACAGGAATATATTGCGGCGTTGCCAGGGTCTTGTCAGCGATCAGATCACTCATTGTCACAGAAAATACAATTTTATTATCAAAAATTTTCATCAACTGCCCTGTCGCCTTCTCCGTCAGGCGCACCGGCGTCGCCGTAAGCCCCAGAAGCTTGGCACCCGGTCTTTTCTCACGGATCGTCCGGATAATCCTCCGATAAGACGGTGCCAATGTATGATGTGCCTCATCTACAACGATCATTACCTTCTCTGCCAGAATATTTGGCAGATATACGGTATTGTTACACAGACTCTGCACACTGGAAATAATCAGATTATCATCCGGTTCCATCGCCCGCACACTTGCATGCTTCCCGGAAATACAAACCATTTTAAACTGCTCCATGGATTGATTTTGTTCCCTGATCAAAGGGGAAAATTTGTAAAACTGCTCCGCCGCCTGCTCGATCAGCATAGAACGATGACACAGCCAGATCACCTGATACCCCTGACTGATCATATCGTGAAGCAGATAGTACACACTGGTTCTGGTTTTTCCACTTCCTGTCGGCATAGACAAAATAGCAGAACTACGATCTTCGTTCAAAAAGTACTGATGCATCGCCTCCACCGCTTTTTCCTGATAAGGATACAATGTAATTGTATCCGGTTGTGCAACGGTCAGATCCAACGTCTTAGGAAGCTGGAAAACACTCTCCTCATCATTGTACACAGCCTTTCCCGTCATACGCAGCTCACTTAAATAAACATCACATAAGGTCTGTGTCATTCGTTTCTGACGTAATGCAAAAAGCATTTCATCGTTTTCTCCCAGATGGATACCACCATAGTTCAATCGCTCCAACCGGCGCACCACCTGAATTAAATGATTTGATCCGTTGAGAAAATAATCTTCAATGGATTTTCGATATTTTCTTACAAAATAATCATCCGGATAACCACAAATATAACTGATATGAGGGATCAGAAATTCTACATCCTTCTCCTCATACACGTTTCCTGGCCGTAACCTTGCCGGTGTCTCCTTTCCATAAGCGATTGCTTTCAAAAAATCATACGGGAAATTTTCCCAGGTAAATCTTTTCTTTGACATATGCGTCAACCCCTTTCTTTATGTTGATGCTATCATACCAAACCATAAAACCCCACATTGGGATTTTTTATCCCAACTTTTAAATTTTATATTCAATATCCAGATTTACCTGATTGCATGTATCAAAGAACTCATCAAGATCATAATGATTTTGCAGACAATGTACGATCACGGCATCTAATAGAATTTTATCCGGCTGCAGAACGTGATCTCTTAATTCGAATAATTCATCGGCTTCCTCCATGGAAAGACCACAGGCGATCACAAACTTTGCAAGCATTTCCTTGGGTAGGGTTTTCCCACTGCGCACACGTATGTATTTTCTGACCGTTTCATATTTCAGATTGCATTTCTGGCTAAACTGCTCTTTCGTATCAAACAGCTCCCGGATCATATCATTAATACGGATATTCAGTTCATCAAACCGGTCCATGTCTCCCCGCGGAAGCCTGCTTAATTGCTGCGGGGAAAACATCGCACTCGTTTTCTCTTTCGCCACAGTCTGTTCCTCCAGACCGGTCAATTCAAATGTATGATTTCGTAAATAATCCATTGTAATATTCTTCATATTGTGCCCTCTATTCTTTTCTTTGACTAAATATGTCAATAGTACCTTCTTCTTAATTACACTAATTTTTTCTCTCCATTTTCCCTACCGGAAATCCCGGATTCTGCGCAGCGCCGGCAAAGAATTTCCGTCATAATCAAACAATGCCTGATTGGCCCATTCATTTCCTCCCGGTCCCTCCTCGCCGGTATAACGAAGTGCCACCTCCGTGGCCCATCCGCAGCCCGGCACCGGAATCCATGCCGGCTCCCAGTAGTAAAAGCCCAGACCGCCGGGAACAGACTTGATCCTGTGCATAATATCCTCCATAAAATCTGCCTGCCCCTTAGGAGTCATAGGATATTCCAGATTTTCCACAAGCTCCGGTTTCGTTGCCATACCCTTTAACCTTTTATCCGGATCACCCTCCCGGTCACGGTAATCCTCCATGGTAAATCCCATAGACACCTCCGCTACCACCAGCTCTTTCTGATAGCGTTTCGCCAAATCCCGCATATTGTATTCCAGCTGATCCAGCGTTCCATGCCAGAACGGATAATAGGAAAGACCGATCACATCAAAATCCTCCACACGCTCCATAAAATGATCAAACCATTCTACATACATTTCATTGAAGCCGCCATTATCCAGATGGATCATAATTTTCACCTGATCATCCACCTCTCTGACACCACGGATTCCTGCATTAATATATTTTGCAAGCTGATCGAAATTAGGTTTCTGACCGGTCGGCCACAAAAGACCGTTGGTAAGTTCGTTTCCCACCTGTACCATGGTTGGGGCCACACCGGCCTCCCGCAGTGCCGTCATTGTACTGACCGTATATTCGTACACTGCCTCCTCCAGCTGCTCCGGTCCGTATCCCTGCCATGCCTTCGGCACAATCTGCTTACCCGGATCTGCCCAGAAATCACTGTAGTGATAATCCAGCAAAAATCCCATTCCTGACGCTTTTGCCCGTTTTGCCATACAGATCGTCTTGTCCAGATCATTGGTTCCCGCACCATACGGATTCCCCTGTTCATCATAAGGATCATTCCAGAGACGCAGGCGGACAGAGTTTACTCCGTACCGCTTCAATATATCCAGAAGATCAGCTTCCTCCCCAAAATCATAATATTTTGCCCCACACGCTTCTTCCTCCAAAAGCGTAGAAATATCCATTCCCTTGATCATTTTCATGGTCTTTCCTTCTCCTTTCCATATCACAGATTTGCAACACAGGGGAGCTTGTTCCCCCGCATAAAATTCCAGATAATAAATCACAAAACGGCAGCCCTGTGTCCAAATACAGAGCTGCCGTCTGAGACGATACATTTATATTTAATACATTAGGTATTAAATACTTTCCTTATTGGGAAATCAAATTTCCCCTTTATATTATCCCTGTTTTGCTTTTACCACCATCACACCATACGGTTCCAGCTTTACGGTACCATCACAATGCTTCTGTGTCAGCAGATCTGTTCCATTGATTTCGTCTATCTGCTTTTCCTTTTCTTCCAGATTTAGCAGGAATATATATCGCTCGCCCCCAGCTTCTCTTACATGATATTCTACTCCTTCCGGAAGTTTTGGCAAGTCCAACCCACTCCGGGACACAAGCAACTCCAGAATACGCCTGTTTGCCTGTGATTCCATACGCGCTGCCACATAACATACCGTTCCCGCTCCATAAGAATGCTCTGTCACCGCCGGCATTCCCTGATAAAAGTCCGCATCATATTGTCCCAATATTCGGACATCTTCCTGCACACGAAGAAGCTCTGCATAATCCCGCACCTGAGCTTTGCTTCCATCCCACAATGTTACCTGATTGCGATCCGTCGGATAAAAGGTATCAATCTCCTCACTGATAATGCCAAATACATCCTTTAAGCCATCTCCCGGAAATCCTCCGAGATAACAAAGCTGATCCTGATCAACATACCCTGTCACATAGGTTGCCAGAAGCTGTCCGCCTTTTTGGACATATTCTTTCAACCGTACAGCTGTCTCCGGCTTCAGCATATACATCATCGGGGCTACCACAAGCTTATATTCACTAAGCTCCTCTGTCTGCGGAATTATATTCACATTTAATCCCATGGATGCCATCAGACGATACCACTCCATACAAGTCTCGGCATACTGCTTCGTCTCCCGGGCAAGTCCCATCATATCATTCACAGCCCACATAGTATCCCAGTCCAGGATCAATGCAGCCTCTGCTTCCGGCACACTGCCTGCCACCTCGGCTAACTTCTCCAGGTCCTCCCCCAGTGCTGCGACCTCACGGAATGTCCGCGTGTCATCCGTACCCAGATGATCCACAACGGCTCCATGATATTGTTCATAACCGCCTCTGCCCTTGCGCCACTGAAAATACTGCACAGTGTCCGAACCACAGGCAACCGCCTGCAGGGAAAACAAACGATGTACATATGGTCGTTTCAGTTTATTGTATACATGCCAGTTCACCAGTCCCGGTGCACTTTCCATCAGCATAAATGGTCTGTCCTTTTTCATGGACTGCATCACGGTATTATGAAAGGCCGTATTCCACATGGTGGTTTCAAAGCTCTCATGATCATTATGAAATCTAGGGTAAGAATCCCAAGATATCACATCCAGCTCCTTTTCCATTTCCCGATAGTCAAGACCCTCATACAGCTCCATAAAATTAGTCGTAATAGGGAGTGTACTTCCCAGTCCACGAATAGTCTCAATCTCTGATTTCAGATAATCCGTCATATTCCATGTGGTAAATCTCCGCCATTCCAGATCAAGACCCATGCTGCTGCTCTCACCATACTCCAGTGGCGGTTCAATTTCCTCAAAGCAACTGTAATTATGACTCCAGAAAGCATTCCACCAGGCTTTATTCAACTCCTGAATATCATTGTGAAATTTCTTCCGCAGATATTCCTGAAAGCGCGCTGTACAAAGAGGACAATAACATTCTCCTCCCAGCTCATTGGAAATATGCCACAGCTTGACACCCGGATGTGTTCCCACCGCCTCATATAATTTTTCCGTAATTTCCTTTACCTTCTGACGAAATACCGGAGAGCTCATACAATGGTTATGGCGGATTCCATGATGCTCCCGCACGCCATATTTATTGACACGGCGTACCTCCTCATACTTCCGGTCCAGCCAGGCAGGGCGTGCTCCCGACGGCGTTGCAAGCACCGTACAGATACCATTTTGATACAAAGTATCTATGATCTCCTGCAGCCATTCAAAATGATATTCGCCTTCCACCGGCTCATAAACGGCCCAGGAAAATATGCCAAGACTTACGGTATTGACATGCGCCTTTTTCATCAGACGGACATCCTCCTGCAATATATCCGGGCGGTCCAGCCACTGGTCCGGATTATAATCTCCTCCATGAAGCAGCCCCTGCTGCCCCTCAAACAAAAATGATCTATTCATGTTATTAACCCTAGCCTTTCTTATTGTAAACTAAGACCTCCACAATAAAATTTCTGGTGCGCCCATAATATTTCTTATGTCAGAATTGTTAGTTATCACCCTTTTACGGCGCCTCCGGTTACACCCTCCACATAACATTTCTGCATCAGCACAAACAAAATGGAGATTGGAATAGAGATCAGCAGACCTCCTGCGCAGAATACGGCAAAATACTGATTGATCAGGCTTTTATCCAACATATTGTAAAGACCGATCGCTACCGTCCAGTCTTTGGAAAGTCCGGAGTTTAGCATCAGCTTTGCAAATACGAAATCCCCCCACGGAATCAGGAATGAGCTGATGATCTGGTACACAATGATAGGTTTACAAAGGGGCAGAACCACCTTTATTAAAGTTGTGACTTCCGATGCACCCTCAATATGCGCTGCTTCCCGCAGGGACTCCGGAATCGTGTCCATAAAGCCTTTGACGATCAGAAATCCAAGTCCGGAGCCTGCCGAATAAACAATGATCATTCCCAGATGGCTATTGGTGAGTCCAATGGATTTCAGAATAAAATAAATTGCGATCATCAAAAGCGGCCCCGGAAACATATTTAAGATCAGAGAAAAACTCATCATGCCTTCCCGTCCCTTGAACCGCATACAGCTCATTGCATAGCTGACCATCACCACAAAGATTGTTGAGATAATGCAGGTAAAAACCGCAATGACAAGGGTATTTTTAAACCAGGTCACATACTGCACAACGGAATCCGGTTTAAAGAGAACCTGCACAAAATTATCAATGGACCAGGTTTCCGGAAAAAAATGAGAGATATTGATCCCTTTGTATCCGCTGAACGCTGTCACAACAAGCCACAGGATCGGCAACAGCCAGACCACTGCCAAAAATGCAAGTACGATATGTTTTACAATGATTCCTACTTTTTTCTTCATTTCTACATACCCCCTTCCCCGTTTCTCTTCATCATTTTAGAGAAGGAAACCAAGGTAAATGCAGCACAAATGATAAATACGATCAAGCCAATGACGGATGCCATCTTATAATTATAGTATTCATTCGTCAAACGGAACAGCCAGGTAACCAGCAGATCAACTTCTTTACCGTTGGAGTTGGCAAGTGCCTGATCCGGCGTAATATATACATCCTGTGTCAGCAGATAAATGACATTGAAATTATTGATATTCTTTACAAAGTCCGTGATCAGTGCCGGACCCTGAACGATCATGATATAAGGCATCGTGATTTTCCAGAAGATCTGGAATTTATTGGCACCGTCAATGCGGGCACTTTCCAGCTGATCCACCGGAATATTCATCAAAACTCCTGTTGCGATCAGCATCTGATACGGCACACCTACCCAGATATTGATCAGCACGATCATTACCTTCGCCCAGTGTTCCTCGGTCAGAAACGGAATATAATTGATACTCTTGCTTACCAGACCTACATGCTGCAGAAATCCGGTGATCCCCAGATTGGAGCAGATCGTATTGACAATTCCGGTATCCGCAAAGAAATTCCGCACCAGAAGCAGCGTAACAAACTGCGGTACTGCAATCGCAATAATAAAAAGTGTTCTCCACATTTTCGGCCATTTTGTTGTTTTGGAATTGATCGCCTTTGCAAGGAGAATACCACCGAAGAATGTGGTAAATGTTGCCAGTACTGCCCACAGCAATGTCCAGCCAAGAATCTTACGAAATGCGTATCCAAAGGTGATCGTCATGGAATTGGCAAACAGGCTCTTAAAATTCGCAAAGCCAACCCAGTGAAACAATGCATTGGGCGGCATATGGTTCTGATCATAATTAGTAAACGCCACAGCGATCAGCACCAGGATCGGCAAAATGTTCATAATGACCACGCCCAGCGTTGGAAGTGTCAGCAATGTAATATGAAACTTTCCGTTTACCATCACACGAAGATCTTCTTTGAACGTATTGATATGTTCGCCGTTTGCCTGCTTCTTCTGGAGGCGGTAAACACACTTCAGATTGTGTATATAGAATAAAATAAACACAAATATGATAAACAACATAATAATGGAATTCAGTAAGATCAGGAATGAGTTATCATAATTGTTTATTGTTGCTTTCATAGTCAGGGGATCAAATGTCTGTTCATAGGGAACAGTTCCCAGCGATCCAAATTTTGCCAGATTGGGAATTCCATAAAGCACAAGCATCAGAATAAATCCAACCTGTACCAGCATCATCAAGATACCATTTACAATTTGCTTTCTTGCAAAATATCCGGCTCCCATGATCAGGAGCGATAATTTAACCCAGATATCACCTTTTACCACAGCAATACCAAAATCCCGAAAGTATCCGGCAAGTGCTGTTCCAAAATTTTTCAGCCCGGTTCCCATAGACCGGAAAAAATTACTTATTTTATTTGTCTTCTTATTTGCCATAGCAAACACCCTCTCTTTATTCAGGATCATCTGCTGCGGGACTGAGCTGTCCCGCAGCATTCCGGAGCAGATCCGGATCATCCTGTGTTAATTGACATTTCTGCCAATGGTGCTGTTATTTTGCAGAATCTTCTACCGATGCTGTAATACCGGCTACTGCATTGTCAAGCAGCTTCTGAAGATCTGTTCCCTTCGGGTTGCCATCTGCCAGCTTTTTGCCTAATGTCTCAACCGGACTCCAGTAGTTATTGCCCACACGCTGAGGTGCTGCAAACTCAGCCTGGGATGCCAGTGCTGCGATCGCCTTGTTTGACTGTACTTCATCAGACTCAGACGCCTTAATATTAGAAGGTCCTAATTCTCTCTGGTTAAATCTCTCAACCTGTGCATCATAATTGGTCAGGTATTCTGCCAGAAGCATAGACCAGCCTACAAATTTACTTCTCGGATTAACACCAACCAGCTTACATCCGGAGAAGGAAGCCATCTGAACCTGCTTTCCTGCTACCGTAAAGGTTGGAAGCTTGCAAGCGGAGTAGTTCTTCTTCCATGCCTTGGAAGCGGCTTTTGCATTCCAGGTACCATTGACTGCGGCTGCCACCGTGCCATCCTTAATACCTGTTACAGTTGCTGCATCATTCAGATTTACAACAATACCTGATTTATAAAGATCAATGATCGCCTGTGCAACATCTGTTGCGCCATCTCCGTTCCAGTCACAGGTATTGCTTCCGTCCTCATTCATGGACAGCTCATATCCTGCTCCCTTAAAGAAGGAATAGAAATACCACGCATTGGATGCCTCAATGGCAATCTTCTTGCCGGCCTTCTTAGCAGCGGCTACCATACCATCCAGAGTCTTTACATCATCCTCAGAAAATACGGAAGAATCATAGAACATAAAATAACCGTTATCTGCTGTCATCGGATATGCATAAAGCTTATCATCTACTGTTGCCGCTTCAATACTTCCCGCAACATTCTCAGACTTTACATCATATGTGTAATCTGCAACAACCTCCTGGAGCGCCCCCGCCTTTACCAGCTCATTGATCTGGTCATCTGCAAATGCAAATACATCCGGTGCTGCATCAACGTCCTTTAGAATATCATCCTTTGTCTTTGACTCGCTTTCTTTACCAAGCTGAATATTAAACTTTACATCAGAATACTCCTTCTGGAATTTGTCCAGCAGACTCTTGGTCAGATCCTGATCCTCCTCAGAAGCCCATACCGTAAGCTTTACTGTATCCTTCGTGGACTTGATCAGATTTGCTACTGCGTCCTCACCTGCATTTTCAGAACCTGCATCTGAAGACTGCGCTGCAGAACCTGCGTCTGCCGCATCCTTGTTTCCACATCCTGTCAGTCCGATGCACCCCGTTACCATCGTTGCTGCCAACAGAAAAGATAATAGTTTTCTTCTCATAACAAAAATCCTCCTTCATATTGATCACGTTACCGTGAATGATTTTTCATCACCTTTTGTGCGTTTTTTGCGCAATCGGTTGTTCTATATTTGCATAGTAGCAAACTTTTACAACAATGTCAACAATATTATTTATTTTTTGTGACATTTTTTCTAATTCGTTATCTGCTGTAAATACAAAGTTCTGTTGTTTTTGTGCATTTTATCCGACTTTTCACAGCCAAACGGTCAACCATTTGCGCATATTATAAAATCAAAAATGCAGATCCGGCGTTTTGCCCTTAGATTCCTCCTCCAAATTGCCAGCATTTTCTTATATTTATATATTAAAAAACGCTATGTCATCGCTTTATGACATAGCGTTTTTTAACTGTGGGTGCAGTTTTTAAGATGCCTGATTCCCTGCGTCCGGAAGCAAACAACCCGGATCACATAACGATTCACACGGCATCATATCATCGCGCATTGCTTTGCGCATTGCGAACCCTGACGGGTTCATTATATCTACTGGGTGGAACCCCTCAGGGCCACCTCGTAACTGAGAAGGACTTTTTCGTCGACCTGCCGTGCATTCATCATATCAAACAATGTTCTGCAGGCAACGACTCCCAGTTCCTTGGGATCATACTGTAATGCAGTGACCGCCGGCTGGTTACTTTCCAGCAGGTCGCTACTGTAGAAGGAAGCGAGTTTGACCTGATCCGGAATCTGTATCCCGTCTCTTTTCAAAATATTGATCACTTCAAAGCCGATCCGGTCATCCATGGTGACAATACATTCCACCTGATTGCGCAGTGCTTCTTCTACACTACGCTCAATGTCTACCTTTGTCTCACCATTCATGTAAATAAAAACATCATCCTCGTTCAGATGCTGCTCCGCCACAGCTTCCTCAAAGCCCCGGCGTCTCGTCTGATTGACCACATGATTCTCATCGCCGCCGATCAATGCCAGACGACGTATCCCCTTCATGATCAAAATAGAGGTCAGCTCCCGGCATGCCTTAACGTGGTCATTATCAATCTGGATCACATCCGGTTCACTGGAACTGCCGATCACCACAAACGGAATATCGTGCTCCTTCAGGAAGCGCACACGTTCATCATCGATCAGCGTCCGTCCCAGAATGATACCATCCACCTTATGATTCTCAACCACTCTGCGCAAATGCTCCAGCTCATGGTCATAAACCATGGAGATTAAAATATCATAATTCTCTTTGGATGCCACTTCGCTGATGCCGATCATACATCTCTGAAAAAATGGCAGATCTGTAATCGTCGAATCTCCCGGAATCACCCAGCCGATATTGTACGTCTTGGACTGTGCAAGCCCCTGCGCCATCGGATTCGGTCTGTAGTTATTCTCCTCAATATAAGCCAGAACACGCTGTCTGGTCTGCTCGCCGATCCTTCCCTTACCTGAAATAGCTCTGGATACGGTGGTCTTGGATATCCCCAGTGCCTCCGCAACATCGCCGATTGTAATACGGCTTTGTTCCCTGCCTTTTGTGGTGGTCCATTCGTTCTGCCCTGCCATCTTCCTTCCCTCCTCCTTCAAAAGGTGTTGCACTCTTGTTGCGCAATCTTTTAACATTAGGTTATCAGCTGTTGCGCAATTTGTCAATCAGGTTTTTGGAAAGTTTATAAAAGGTTTATTTTTTGTATATTCCTTTAAAACATCTATGTGCGCCATCTAAGCTAAAAGCCATGCTCCTTATGCGGTTATTTAATACTTCTGATCATTTAACATATATGCGGTTATAAATTCATATATTGACATCCCGGCAGAGATATCTTATGATGTATGCAGGTACAGCGCACCCGATTGCGCTGTTGGTATATTCCACTTTTACACAGTAAAAAGCATCTTAAAAAGCGAATCATATCTGTACGATAAAACGGCTCATCCGCTTCACATAATTAACTATATAGGAATTTGCTGCACTTTATATCTGCGATCAGAAACAGCAAACCCGGAAAGGAATGTCTACACATTATGAATCACACAACTACACTCAAGGAAAACCTCCGTCAGGAAAAATACCAGGCAATTTTAACGGATCTTTATGTAGCTCCGAACCGTATCGACTACCAGACCACACGTTATATCAAAGCGATTGAATGCTATGAAACAGCTTTTGGCGCCGGCGGTGTTTCCATTTACAGCGCACCCGGCCGCAGCGAAATCGGAGGAAATCATACGGACCATCAGCATGGCGAGGTTCTGGCTGCTTCCATCAATAACGATGCCATTGCTGTCGTGTCCCCTCTGGATGAACCCGTTGTAAAGGTTATCTCCGACAGCTACGAACTGATCACCATAGATCTTGGCAACCTTTCCCTGCAGGAATCCGAAAAGGGATCCACACGCGCTCTGATCAAAGGGGTTCTTGTCTCCGCACAGGAAAGAGGATACCGGATCGGCGGTTTTCAGACTTACATTACCAGTGACGTTCTGATCGGCGCAGGTCTTTCTTCCTCTGCCGCCTTTGAAACAATTATCGGTACGATCCTGTCCGGCCTCTACAACGAGATGAAGATTTCTCCGATCGAGATTGCTATGATGGGACAATATGCAGAGAATGTCTATTTCGGCAAACCCTGTGGTCTGATGGACCAGATGGCCTGCTCCGTGGGAAGTCTTGTCCATATTGATTTTGCTGATCCGGCGAAGCCCGTCGTGGAAAAGGTGACATTTGATATGGCGAAGCACGGTTATAGCCTGTGCATTACCGATACCAAAGGTTCCCACGCAGATCTTACCCCGGATTATGCGGCAATTCCTGCCGAAATGAAATCAGTGGCTGCGTATTTGGGTAAAGAAGTGCTCCGGGATGTCCCTGCAAATGAATTCTTCCGAAAGCTTCCGGAAGTGCGCAAAGCCACCTCCGACCGAAGTGTCCTTCGCGCCATTCATTTCTTCTGCGAGAATGAACGTGTCCGTCAGGAAGTCGCTGCATTAAACCGGGAAGATATCTCTGCATTCCTTCAGACCGTTGCCGCATCCGGAGATTCTTCCTTCAAATATCTGCAAAACATTTACTCCGGTCAGGATGTCCAGACACAGAATATATCTCTGGCACTCGCCGTCAGCGAGACAGTTCTCGAAAACCGCGGCGTCTGCCGTGTCCATGGCGGCGGTTTTGCCGGAACCATTCAGGCATTTGTTCAAAAGGATGCTGTCACAGAATATAAACAGGCAATGGATGACCTGTTTGGCAAAGATGCCTGCAGCGTTTTGATGATCCGCAAATACGGCGGAATAAAGGTGTTGTAATCTTAAAGACTTCTCTTTTATATAATCTGCATTTTCCCCATGCATTATCACATCCATCGCAGCACCAAACTATATTTCACGAACATTTATAGTATTATGTTGCGATGGATAATAATCATTTATTGCGATTGCATTTTTCTTATTTTCCCCCATTTTTCAGGGCTTTTTCTGTCTATGTGAAATTTCTACTACAATTTTGCTCTATTTTTACTGGTAATTATGACCAATAATTTTCTTGAATCCCATCATGAGTTTGTGTTCAATACAGTAGTATGCTATAGCAAACAATCGCAAAAAAAGAGAACAAAAATATTACAATGAAAAAATAAAAGAGGAGGGAAAGATTTGAGAAATAAAAATCTTAAAGGTCTTTTGGCCGCATGCTTAAGCTTTTCTATGATTGTAACCAGTTTCAGCGTAAGCGGACCAGGTACAAAATCAGCAAGCGCAGCAGAAACCGGTGGTTTATTTTTTTGCTTCGCTCATTTCTCTGTTGAGAAATTTGCTCACAAAACAGGGCATATGCCCTAACAAATAAAGGATCCCGGCCGATAAAACATCAGCCGGGAACCTGCTTTTTATTTCGGAGTCTATTTTCCTAAACTCTCCTTTTTCGCTCCAACCGCAACCATATTCACCACATTGGACAAAAACGCCATCGCAAGCACCATAACAAATATCGCAACATCCTTTGCGTTTTTCAACGGCATCAATGTAATAATCGAAATCGCCAATATGGCATTAATGATCAGGATAACGATCATTCTCTTTTCGAATTTCTTGTAGTCACCCTTCAACTCCCCAAGCACTTTCGTCATATTCTCATCTGCCACTTCCTTGAGCTCATCCATTTCCACGCGCTTTCCGGCCAAAATTTCATTAATACTGATCCCATAAATATCGCTGAGCAAGATCAACGATTCCACCGGCGGCATATAATTCCCCGTTTCCCATCGGGATACGGTCTTATTGGTAACGCCAATCCGTTCGCCCAACTGCTCCTGTGTCATATTGTTTTCTTTTCTCAGTTCCTTCAAAAAAGAGCCGATCATTTTTGTATCCATATCCGATACCTCCTTTTCCGATTGATATACTGAGCATAGCATAATGGCGGGAAAATTTCCTCCCCATAAACAGCGAATATTCTATCGTGTCGATCAATTCACCTACTTTAATCTCTGTATCAAGCTCCTCCATAATCTCACGTTTCAGCGCCTCCTGCGGAGTTTCTCCCTCTTCAATTTTACCGCCAGAAATCCTTTATTTACAGGCTTTCTCCAACTTTCGCACTCAAGTCGACGGTATCCCTTCTCTTAATTAAAATCTATAGAGTGGGGTATTCATATTTAGCTATTCTTCAAATAATCTTCAAAGCTGAGCTGATGAGGCTCCTTTATCGGATTTTCCGAATCATCATCTTCCATTAATGAAAACAACTTAATCAAATCTTCGGTATCACTCACCTTTATAGCCTTTTTAGTTTTTACCATAAACTCATTACCCGCATATCCACCCATTTCCATACTTGGTGGATAATAGCAACTTAGTCTTCGTTTATATTCGGATGCTGCATCAACTGTATGCATAGTCCCGCTTTTCCTTCATCTACCGTTGCTTCATGTGCGATCTTATCACATCCTAATGCAAGTCCACTTACAACTACTCTATCTGAAAGTTCTAATATCTTTTTGACTAATCGTTCTTCTACCTTTTGACTCCATTCAGATGGATGCCTTGTTCCAACTACAGCAATATTAGGATTTGTTAGTGCTTTTGCATTTCCTTTAATATACAGGACAATCCTGCTTTTTTCAGCCATTTTCGATAGCTTTTCATTTTTGCGGCCGGCACATAAACCGATGCTTTTCTCGGAATTCCACGAAAAGCATTCTTCCCAATATTCTTTTTCTTGAGATACATACTCTGAATCTTTACCGTTTTTACTTTACGGCAGCCGGCAAACGCGTTCTTGTCGATTCCCGTGACACGATAATGGATTCCTTTGTATTTTACATAATTTGGCACTGTTATTTTTTTGATCTTCTTTGAGTTGCTGCCCATGCAAATGACATCAAAGATGCCCTTTTTCGCATTGACGGCATTGACCCGGTAACGAAGTCCTTTTGCCTTAAATAAAGAACCTTTTAACAGATACGAATACGTTATCTTTGTACCATATTCTGTGTCCTCATTCCCATTGGAACCTTCATAATAAAGATTCTCCTGTTCCGAATTACCGACACTGCTGCTATTGTCATTGGAACTATTCTTTTCATCTTCCAGCGAATATTTTACGATGCGGGAACGTTCTCCACACCGACGGCAGTGAATGGACTTTTCGCCCTGCGTCGCCTCAGTCGCAGGGGTATCGATTCTGAAATCGGATTCCCAATCATGTCCCAATGACTGCAAATAAGTTTCTGTGAGCAAAATACATTCTTTGCCATCCTCATCTGCATACACCTTGTCACAGTCCCGGCAAATATAATATTCGATATTTCCCGGCTGAGTACATGTCGGTGCCTTTGCTTCAAATTTCTGCATATCGTGTTCATGTTCTGCATCCGTTTCCGGACGAACTGTCGCTCCGGATATTTTTTCAATGTTGTAATAATCCCTCGCATTTTTCGGAGTTAGTATCGTGAAATCTTCGGTTCCAGCTCCTTTCCAAGCGTCCTCTGCTGCCTCTGGTGCTATCTTTGCCTTAAATTTCATTCCTTCCAGGGCGGTACAGCCGGCAAATGCTTTGTTTCCAATATTAGTAATTGTTTTTGGCAATGTCACATAGGTAAGTTCTGTCTGATCAGCAAATGCATTGGCGTCAATAACCGTAACTGTATAAGCCATATCTCCCATCGCAACCTCTGCCGGAATGTTCACTTTACCGAAAATCTTCTCCCCCGGTTTCGCACAAACATGTATCGTCACATTGCCGGAAAGGTCTTCTTCCTTTGTATAACGCACTCCATCTATTTCGATATAAAGAATGTCTCCGCACCTTTGGCACGTTCCTCCGGCATACTGATGTCCCATCGCCGGAATGACTGTCTGTTTCTCCAGCACCTCACCACACTTCGAGCAATGACTTCCCTCTGTCACACCGTCTCTGGTACAAGTAGCTGCAACTGCTTCATCAATGACCACCTCGTGAATATGCGATACTTCTCCTGTTTTCTGAATCGTAAAATCTTTTCGAATCGTACCATGGAAAAGCCCCTTACCGGAAATTACCGCTGTCGCCGTTCCGGCATTGACATTCTTTTCATAGGAAATCGTATAATCAATACCCTGCTCCAGCACCGTGTCTTTTCGGTAAGATACTGTCACTTCCGGCTTACAGGCATTTCCATCATAGATAAAGGCGTCTTTTGACAAGCTGACATCCATATCCGAAATGTCCTGACTTCCTTCGTCACCGACACGCAGCATAAAGGTCTGCTTAATGCGTGGATTGTACTTCGGATATACACTCAATTTCGTGATTCCTTCCGCCAAAATCTCAAAATGGTCGTATGGTGTATTATTGCTCGCCTTTTCCGGTGCTGCTGCCACTTCTTCATTTGTGGATTCCATTACCATATCCTGATAATCCGGGTCTCCATCACTCACCTGAATCCAACAGTATAACAGGGATCCTACCGGGTTGCTCGTCGGAAAAACCGTCGAATAACTGGAGATAGAACTTGTGCTGTTTCGCCAATACAATTTCATATTTGTCGGCGGAGTAATACGTATCGTATCGCCGCACATGGAACATTTTCCGGTGCTTTTTCCCTCGGAATCTGCCTCTCCATAGACATAATCATGTGCTTTTTTCGCCACGACTTCTTCTATCGTATTCTGGCAAGTGGCACAATAATATTGTTTTTTTCCTTCTTTCGTACATGTAGATTCCGTATACAATGTCATTTTTCTCGGATGATTACATTTTACTGTGATTTCTTTTTGCGCTACGATCGTGTCCCCGGATTTTGCCGTAATGGTAACCGTTCCATTGGTAATTCCTGTCACCCGACCATCCTGTGTCACCGTCGCCACCGCCGGATCCGATGAAGTATAGGTAACATCTTCCATTGACCACACATTACGAATTGCATTGTTTCTTCGAAGTTTCACACGCGGCGTCACCGTCGTCGTTCCATTTGTAAAAATCCGGTCATCCCCGTCCAGATACGTTTCCTGTATATAGTCATTTGATACTTCGATCTTCTGCATCACATCTTCCGGTGCTTCCATCATTGTCTCATCCAAATCCGATTTTTCGGAAAACTCTCCTGCCATTGTTGCCGGATACGGAGCAGCCTCTGAATAAAAACCGCCAAAACCAACATAGGTATACTTCGGGTTGATCATACTTGTATAATGACCGGTTTCCTCACTGAAATCCTGTTTTACCCAATATTGTTTTTCACTATACCAAAGCAGAATTCCTTCAATCATATCCTGGATATGATAGTAAGCAAGATCTTCGGAAGAAGAACTTATCCCATTACTGCCAATGGAAAAAGTACCCTTTTCATTCAAACGATCATGTCCGGAATCCATAAACCGGAATGCAATTCCCGCTTCTGCCGCACGGATACGTGCAATATACTCCAGATCACTCGACCATTTCAAGGGAACATAATCCGATGGCTGAAGATATCTGCCGGAATTTCTCGGATCTCGTATATTTCCTGCTTCACATGCTTCTTTTCGAATTTCATTGATCTTAGCAAGTGCTTCCTTCGCCTGTGCAAAATAGGATCCATATACACCAACCAGTGTACATCCTTCCGATGCCTCTGTCACATTTGTTTCCAATACTGTCTGTGTTTTCGCTCCTGCCACATTCGCCGGTACAATAAGCGAAAATGCCAGCAATCCGGCAAGAATCCTCTTCTTAATTGTTTTCATTTTCATCACTCCATCTTTGAATGTCTCTGGCAACTACAAAGGCAATCCCAAAAACTATTGCGAGAATGGCAAATAGAATTACTCCCACTGCACATACCACACAAAAAATCAAAACCTTGAAAAGTGCGGCGCGGTAAATGCCAATCAAAAAACCGGCAACGCCCCCCACGGCACACCATACATATTTTGAATTTTTATACGATTTAATCTTATTTAAAGTATCTTGATTCATAGGCACTTCCTTTATTCCCACGTCTTCCACACATCCGGCTGATATCCCAGTGTCGCCTGTCGGCCATTGCGAACGATCGGAATTTTTAAAATCTGCGGATTTTCAAGTATCTTATCCAATTTATCCTCTTCCGCAATATACGTCACCAATGCAAGCGCATCCCGGTCGTTACATTCTTTGTTTATCATACCTTCCAATCCGCCATTGACGGCTGCCACCGATCGGAATTCGCCTTTGCTTAGTGTCTTTTCCCGCAGATCAATGTATTGAAACCGGATTCCCCGTTCCTTGAAAAAACGCTGTGCTTTTTTTGTGTCGTTGTCTTTTTTACTGCCAAAGATTTGGATGTTCATACCTACCTCCTATATCGGATTATGTCACGATAACAATAACTGTCTTCGTTATTCCATAACACTTTACTTTTATTTTTGTCTGCCCCTTCTTCATGCCTTTTAGCATTCCCTTTTTGGTAACTGCTGCAATCTTTTTATTCGCGGAAGCAAACACAACTTTCGTTGATGGGCAGACTTTAACAATAATACGAGCCTTTTTTCCTTTTTTGACCTTTATCATCTTTTTCGCCACTTGAAATGTTGGTTTCTTTACAACAATCCTGCACGTGCTCTGATAACCATCTGCACTCGCAGTAATCAAAGCAGTTCCTGCTTTTTTTGCTGTTACCCGGCCATTTTCATCTACAGCTGCCACTTTTTCATTGTCAGATGTATATTTCACTACACTTTCTGTATCAGCACTAAGCTGTATGATTTTTTTCCCTTTTGTATACAATGTGACAGATGTCTTGTTCAATGTAAATGTCCGCGGTTCACTAGTTGGCGGCAATGGTGTTACCGTTGGTAGCGTTGGAAGTATTACAGGTGTGGCATCGGGTGTTGAGCTTGGTACTTCTGTCGCAGCCGGAGTTGGAACCGTCGGCGTTGGCACCTGCGTTGGCGCTGTTGTCGGCGCTACGGTTGGCGTTGGCGTCGGCACCTGCGTCGGCGCTGTTGTTGGCGCTACGGTTGGCGTTGGCACCTGCGTTGGCGCTGTTGTTGGCGCTACGGTTAGCGTCGGTGTTGGGGTCATGGTTGGGGTCGGCGTCGGCACCTGCGTTGGTGTTGTTGTTGGCGCTACGGTTGGCGTTGGCGTCATGGTTGGGGTTACTGTCGGAATCGGCTGTTCTTCACCCACCAAAAGCACTCGCGATATACTCTTGCCGGTTTTCGAATGGGTCAGCGTCAATGTCAGTTCACCCTTACAGTTCTCCCAGTCGTATATACATACAATCACCTGATTATATTGGCTTTGCCCCTCGTTAATACACTCCTCATCCCAACTGCAGAAAGCCGCTTCCTCTAAATCAACCGCTTCCCCGTTTTCCTTCGTCAATGCCAAATCGTAATCATAAAAAAGTTCCTCAAACGTTGGCTTATAAACCGTACCATCTGCCTTTTTAAATTCAACCGGATAATAATATTCTTTTCCCTGCTGACTGATCACAGATTTTTTATCTGCATCTCCAATCCAATAAAAGTCATCTGCGTCCTCATTTTCCAGTTTTCCAATAATCCAGGAATATATTTCTTCGGTTTTCTTTTTATTTAATTGAAAATTTGTATACTGCGTGCCCTCAATTGTAAAATTCCCACTCGAAGAGGCCTTTGCCTGTATGTAACAATGATTCTCCACAAATCTCGCCATATATTCTGAGCCATTTACGTTTAATTTTGTTAGACCATAGACTTCTCCTTTTATCTCAAGTGTAGTATCATTTCCAACCAAAACGGAGCCACATGTTTGATCCTCGCCGGCTACCGTTACACCGGTAAAATTGTTTGCAACACTCGGATTCGTTGACATTTGTCTGAGATCAAGCACCGCATTTTTCTCGCAAAAGACGTTATTTACGTTAAAATCCGCCTCCTTAGGAAGCGTGATCCGCGACTTTTCTGCCATCGTGAGATTACTGATACCGGAAAATGACAGGGTATCAATATGAGACCCCGCTTTCACATTAACATTCAACTCACCTATCAGATCCGTCTTGTCAAAATCCGTTACATTACTATCTTTTCCCAGTGTAACATTTACATTTCCTGTCAATGTATGACCATCGGCACCCGCTGCATGAATCTCCGTGTCTACCAATTTGGAATCCAGTTCTATATCCACTTTGTCTTGTTCGGAATCGCGATAATAATCTCCTGCATAAATTGCAGCTATCTTAGTCTGGGATATGGGATTGACCACTTTAATCGTTGTGTGGCTTCCCATCTTTCCTTCCTCTCCCTGGTACGCGCCACCGCTGATCAATGGCCTCACATCGTCCTGCAATGTACTGGTTCCTACTCTCGTATCTACCGCATCCAACACCAGCGTATGTCCCGCCGCATAAATTGTTGTCCCACGTGCATTTCCTGCCTGCGGCACCATTTGCAGCCACATATCACGAAACGTAACGTCCGCTCCCAGCTGAATCATACTGCGTATTTTCAAACCTGCTGACGTATCTGAACCAACAATCGTGATCTCTTTATCAATAAATAATGGTTTCGGAGATTCGTCTTCGTACGTCTCGTATTTGGTGTAGGAGACTTCACCCACAAGTACAAGTGTCTGTCCCGTCTGAATCTGCTTCAAGGCCGTACGTATATTTTGATACGGTCTTTGGGCGGTTCCGTCACCTTCCGTAAGACTGCCTTCTCCATTTTCCACATAAACCTTAACTTCATCTGCTGCATCCGCCGCCTTAATGCCCATTGGAGCAGCTTGGTTCATAATTAACATTAAAATCAAAAATAATACACTTAATTTTTTTCTCATATCACATTTCCTTTTCTGGAGTTATAAATTTACTTTGCTTCAATGTATCAATCAACAGCACATCCGCAGGCAGCCAATCAACAGAATCCAATTCTTCTCTTGTCAGCCATCTTGCCGCCTCATGCTCTTTCAACACCAAGTTCCCTGACTCAATTTCTGCCAAAAAACAATCCATCGACAAATGGAACGCAGGATAATCATATTCTATCGTATCAATAAGACTTCCCACCTTGATTTTGGTATCAAGTTCTTCCTGTATTTCTCGTTTGAGTGCCTCTTGCGGCGTTTCTCCCGGCTCAATTTTTCCACCGGGGAATTCCCAGCCTCCAGAGAAGATATCAACTGTTATGATATAGTCCAAATAATCCTCATTTCCCGATTGTACATCCATTGTTAAGCGATCAATCGCTTCCAACCTCGTTTTCTCTGGATCAGCGCCACTTAATGCAATCGTTTTCCATCCGTGCTCATTAAATTTTGCAGATAATTCTCTTGCCTCTTCTATTCTGCTGCAAAAAATCAACCCCTTCACACGATCCCCGGAATATCCATAATATTCAGACTGTTTCATTACATACTTCACACGCTCATCACTTGTTAAATATCGAAAATGCTCCAGCTGTTCTTCCTTTGATTTTCCCTGATCGGAAACCATTGCCAAATCCGTAATACCAAAATAATGAAATGGGCACAACAAATCTTCATCCATCGCCTGTTGCAACCGGATCTCATATGCAATATTATAATCGAATACTTCGTATATATTTCGTCCTTCTATATTGTCATCCCTTTTATCAGGAGTTGCTGTCATTCCAAGAGTAAATTTCGGCGTAAAATAATCCATGACTTTTTTATAACTGCCAGCACTTGTATGGTGTGCTTCGTCATAAATACATGCATCAAAATAATTCCTCGAAAATTTATCTAAATGCTCCTGCCTGCTCAATGTCTGTACCGTTGCAAACACAAAATCAGCATTATAATCGTGCTCTGTTCCCGACACCAATCCCGTTCGAATATTATTTCCAAACACCGTTTCAAAAGAGGTCTTTGCCTGCTTTGCAATCTGATTCCTATGTACCAAAAACAGGACACGTTGGAATCCCAATTCACGCATAGCAAAAGCAGAGGCATATGTCTTTCCAGTACCTGTTGCTGAGATTAACAATGCCTTGTCCACACTTTTATTTCTAAGCTCCAGTAAATTATAAATAAATGCTCTTTGCATCGAATTCGGTTGTAAGGTATATGACTCAATAGAAGGAATTTCCTGATTTTTTGCAATTTTCTTTTGCTCTGCAACCATTTTATCAAACAGTTGCTTTTCTTTATATTTTCTTCGATAATCCTGAATAAATTCATCATAAGTTTTCGTAAATTCCACTGAATTCCACAACTTATCAAACTCATCCAAAATAGAAACCAGCATTTCACCTTTGTCCGTAGACACAAGCTTTGTATTCCACTCCATATTGCGCGTCAACGCATCCTGCGTCAAATTAGAGCTACCAATAATAAAACGATATTCTTCCTTATTCTGAAAAATATATCCCTTCGTATGAAATCCATTTCCTGCCCGTTCCGTCTGATACATGCGCAATTCCACGTTGGAAAGCCCCGCCAATGTATCCAACGCCACCGGATCACTAAACGTAAGATAATCCGTTGTCAAAATTCGCCCCGGAATCCCTCTCCTCTCCAGCTCCTTCAAAGTCTGCAACAAAGGCGTAATGCCTCCTCTGGTAATAAAAGCAACACTGATCGTAAAACTATCGCATTTGCACAGCTCGTCCTCAATGGCAGAAAATACCTTCTGCCCATCCTTATTATTATTGTATATAAATTGTGGCCGATAGGCCAGATTGGAATTTGTGTTACTATTAATAAAGGCTGTGTTAAAGCCAGATTGGAATTGTATTATCTTATCATTGGTCATCGTGATTCCTTTCGTGGGAAATTCAGAAAGTTTTTGTTTTATTATAAATCAAGGGATACCCATTTACAAGGTCAAAGTCTTGCTTGCCGTTCCCTACCCACCATAATTAGAGTCTCACTTGTTGGCATTTGTTTTAATCCAAACAGACTGGATTATGGAGTTATTATCTCCAGTTCATTATAAAAATATTAAATTTTTGTCTTGACAACTGAGCCATTATATGGATGAACGATAAAATATCATCGTGATAGCAAGAACATATAGCAGTATTATTTCCCATAATATTCTTAACTTCTTATCAAAAAAAATTACTATTACCTTCCAAAAACTTTTTCTTATTTCCTTGTGACACATTATATATACTAGAAAAAGTAATCCCCAAATTAATGTCGCCCATTCCCTTGTTGACAAAATTGACATAATATTTATCTCCTTCTGCCTATTCTATCTCCATTACTCCACCCACAAATAGAGCCATTTGATAAAACAAATACCGGAAACCCGCATAAATACAGGCTTTCGGCATTTTAATCCGTTATTCAAACTCG
>ERZ772897.99-NODE-99-length-98109-cov-8.413089_pt1 | contig 98109 bp, 85 predicted proteins | sample MGYA00512125_ERZ772897 | MGnify/ENA primary metagenome ERZ772897 (study PRJEB29015, sample SAMEA2737660) | human gut metagenome | biome: human gut; feature: human-associated habitat; material: faeces | place: China | collected 2012 ... | reverse complement strand
ATCTGGTTGGGATTGGGTGTAAGGCAAGCAAAAAAATCAGCGATAAAATGATTCCAGTGATTGTCGGCATCGTGGGAGGAATCGTTGCGGTGCCTGCCATGTATGTGATGAAAAGCTTTCCAGCGGAAGATATTATTACGGCGATCTCAGTTGGAATTATGTCCGGATTTGCATCCACGGGGATCAATCAGGTGTATAAGCAGAGCAAAAAACAGGAGTGAAAACAGGAAAATAAACCAATTTTGACGGAATACGTACCAATTATGCATGAACGCGAAAAAACAAAAATTTATGTGCTATTATGTAAAAAATGACAGATTATATATGTAAAAGTAAATAGATTTGCGAAGGATAAAACATTTAGGAGAGAGTGTGTAATATGGTTGAAAATAATGTGGAGTCAGTAAGGGAAAATGACCGTTATTTGGAGACAATTATCAATCGGAAAAAGAGGACAATCCCGATTGCATCTATAGAATATGTAGAGAGCAGAGGACGGAAAATCGTCTTGCATCTGGGGTGTGGAGAGATGACATTTTATTCGAAGATTTCCGAGATTGAGGAGAAACTGGTCAATAATGGATTTGTCCGCGTGCATCAGAGTTTTATGGTTCGCATGGCAGATATATCGAAAATAAGCCGTACATCTATAAAGTGTGGGAAGATAGAAGTTCCAGTGAGCCGGAGATATTATGGCGAGTTGAGGAAGATGGTTATGGAATAGAAAGAAGAAAACTGCTACATCAACGTATGGAAGGACAGAAATGACAATTTCTGAGATTACAGAAGAAACAGAGACAACAGAGCATTGATCTAGCCTTTTCAGAAGAATAGAGCACAAGCATGAATTTAAATATGGAGGATATTCGGACCAAGATGCGGGCTCGACATTCTGTGGTATTTGCTCCGCAGAAGATGCTAATATTGGCAGAGAGTAATATGCAGAATGCCGCTTCAATGAGGGCTGGAGAGACAAGCGTTCTTATGGGGGATGGCATGATGGATATGTCTGATCTTCAGGAGACAAACGTTCTGGCAGCGTCTACATGGAGATGTGCGATGTGTAATGGATTAAATTCGGAATTCGCAAAAGTCTGTATGGTATGTGGAGCAAAGAGGGTTTAGATGAAATATCCATCTGGTTATTTTCCTGCATTTAGTGGGATTAGCTTAACAGAATCAAGGCAATGACGTTTTAACAAAATGAACATATTAAAAGATATATACGGTCAAATCATATCCACCATCGGCAGTGTATTGCCGGAAACGGGCGGTGTGTTAGGAATAAAAGACGGAATCATATGCGCATATTATTTTGATAGTTCTGGTAAGTGTGACAGCAATACATATAAACCGGACACAGATAATGTAAATAGAGTCATATCAGAATGGGAAAAGCAAGACATACAATTTGTAGGTGTAGTACACAGCCATGAAGAAAAGCAACCTGCGTTGTCATATGCAGACATAGTATATGCCCAAGCTATTATGAAGGCAAATGATATGGAAAGAATATTATTTCCGTTAGTCGTTATAGGTAACAAGGCAAGGTTCATCATGTATATGGTTGACAGGTGTGGAGATGTCACGGCAGAAGAGATAACCTTGATTTAAACAGATGTTACGTACATTTGGTTTAAATAAATCCAATGATAAGGAGGAACACAAAGATGAAAGAAGTCAAAGCTAACGTAAAGTTGCCGGAAGGAACATGCTGCGCATATGACTGCAAGGCTTGTGGATGGTCTGATCCGGGAGAGAAAGACAGTAGTGGCAAGATTTGGTGCACCAGAAATCATGCATACTACTATCCATGGGAGAGTTCATCAGGCTGTAGCGGATATTTTACAAGGAAGTAGTTGAAAATTGATTAAGTTTAGTTGCGGCACAATCAGTGAGCTTAGAGAGCACTCTCTGATTGTGCTGAGACTGAAATGAGGAGGGGAAATACATGAAGATTAAGATTGGGAATATTGAAAGTAATGAACCGTTAATTTTTGAACTGGAGGATTTAAATGGTGAAAAAGTTCCGGTTAAGCTTGTAATGAAATTTGAATATGAGGGAAGATTTTTTGTATTAGGAAATGATTTAAATGACGATGAGTCAATGTATATGTTTGAAGTAATACATACCGAGTTGGGCGAGGTGTTATCGAGTATAGATGATGAAGAAGAATTCAATGAGTTGGTAAAGTTATTAGATCAGGAAGGCTATTGTTAAGGATTAAATAATAGAAATTAGTCATTGGGGGTTTATATTTTGCAAAACAGATTAACACCGCAAGAATATGAAAGGGAACTCAACCAGAGTTCAGAAGAGAAGATTAGAAAATTAACGAATAGGTCAAAGGGCACAGTTGATGAAGAATTTGGAGTATGGTTTGGAGTGGGCATTGCGGTTGGTGTAGTGCTAGGGTTTGGCGGATGTTTTTACACGACAGCTGATTACGGGCTTGATGATTATGGACTTGGGTTAGGCATATTAACGTGGTTGAAATTTATAATTGTATGCGGATTACTGCCAGTAATAGCTGGGGTTTTGTATAACGTAGTTGTGAAGAACTATAATAAAGAAATAAAAGCTCGATGCGATGAAATAAGGAAAACATGTGATGCTGAATTAGAAAAATATAGAGCATCATACATTAAAGAAGTTCAACAGTTGTCAAGCGATTATATGGACAACGCTCTTGTGAGACAATGCTGTTCCAAGATTACAGATTACATGAAGGTATTAATTCGTGAAGCAGATAGAAGTCCACACATTGAAGCAATAGGCATAAACTACCATGTTATTGTGACTGAAAATGATGTGCGTATTGGTGATTCTGAGAATGCACATGACATGAGTTGGGATTTGAACAAATTGAGATATAAAAAATTAGATTATATGGCTCAAGGGGCTGTTGCGTATGCAATACAAGATAAAGTGAAAATAGATTTGCAAAACATGTTTCCAGTTGACCCGGGAGGGGGTGTGTCTGAGGTAACCTCCAGTCTTTCATATGGTTATTATTGGCGAATACATATAAGGTATATTGCCTTGAATGGAAAATATAGAGAAGTAAGAGACATAAGAACAGATAAATAGTGATATTTTGTAGAGAATAATAGAGTAGAAATATCACAGATAATAATTAAAATTTGGCACTTGTGGGATTGGATATTGATAGATGAAATAGAGGATAGCTTATGAAGAAATGTCCGAATTGCAATGATTTTGCCTTGTATGATGATGATGTGGCTGCTTGTCCGATTTGTGGAGCATCTCTGGTAAAATATCAGAGGAGAAGTTCAACTAGAGTTCAGAGCGAGCCGCAAGAAGTGATACAACCGATTGTTCATGATACGGAGCCTGAACGTAGAAGTAATAATATAGCACCTGAATTTGAGACGAAGCAGGGGCTGCGTTATGTATATCGTGGCACTGTGACGGAGATTAGTTCACAGGCAAGATATCATAATCGTTTTAAGAAAATTGTGAATGCTTTGTTTCGGGGAGAACCGTATCAGTTTGGGAATACTTCGCATGAAACAGTTTTCAGAGTGGAGGGATTTCACGATGGACTGCTATCTGGTAGAAAGCGGGATCTGATTTATTATGGCGATATCGAGGGAAGAATTAACTATGGTGATGATGTCGTAGTGAATGCAAAAAAAATGGGTGATCGATACATTGTCACCAGCCTATATTCAAATGAAACCGAATCGCAAATAAAGCCGCCACCACAGATACCGGCATTGTTATTCTGGATATTGATCATTGCGATTGCGCTTGGAATATTTTATCTCGCTAGCTCGGGGATACTGGCTTCGTTATTGATCAAGGTTGCGACATATGCAATTTTAATTATTGGATTTTTGATTTTTCTGGGGATTATTTTTGGTGGAAAATAACTGTTACACTAGGAGATGGTACTATGGCGAACTATTACACAGACAGGGATAATTATTTTTTACAACATGCTACAGAAATATATGATTATCTGTCTGGGGATAGTATGTCCAGATACGAGCACGGGTCATTGCTTAACTATGATAATTATGATGAGCTCCTCTTGAGAATCAAGGAAGTTACCGGATACAGAAGACTTAGCGATTCTGATGCTAATATTTCTATTATAAGCAATAGTGTGGCGAGTTCGTTATCATCGTTTCATAGTGGTGACGTAGCTGTTGGCTATTTTCTTGTGTCTGATAGACATAGCACAAGATTGTTTTTTGGTTCTGAGGATAAAGGGTTCGATATAAATCTTCGGGCTGTGTTGCCGGAGATTCATACAAGGGATGGTATAGGTAGTGATGTGTTTCGGTGCACATCAGATTATGCAGGAATCGTAACGGGCGCCTTTCGAATTACTGAGGATGTAGTAGATGCCGTTATGAATATGATGGATGGTAAGGAGATGATGGTAGCAATACTCGCATTGCCAATTCAAGGCAATGCACGTGCTGCGGCATTTTCGGAGCTTGCTTTGGTGTCTGGAAGATATGACAATCAGAATAATTCCTTTGGAAATAACGGAAGACGTCAGATGCCGAATAACTTTCCGGGGAATAATCGTCTTTTGGAGTTTTTAAAACACCAGGAAGATCGGTTTTCTGAAGACGGAAATGATGTATGGGAAACTGCTATATGGTTTACAGCAAACAGAGATTTGGATAGAAATGCATTAGGTGAATGCCTTGTCGGAACATTCAACCGTGCAGATGAATTGCAGCTTGAAAGAGCAAAATGTTTTTATATAAATAGAAATGGATTCAGAGAGGGAAAGTTGCACATACCCACATCGAGATTTCGTGAAGTGGGATATGATTTGAATAGAAATCTCATAAAGGGTGATTTGATATCGTACATGACAAGCAAGGAACTGGCTACTCTTTTTCAGTTGCCTTTGTATAGTCATTCCGGGATTGAGGTTACAGATGCAGAGATTACTTCCGACAGTATGAGGACGTTTGCCTATAATAGCTTAAATACTGGAGCAACTGATAGTTTTGTACTTGGTAACATGGATGAGAGTAGGCAACCGCTGTATGTCGAATTGGATGCGCTCCAGAGGCATGTGTTGGTAACCGGAACTCCGGGAAGTGGAAAAAGTAATACAGTAAAACATATTCTGGAAGAGGTGGCAAGAGCAGGAAAGGATTTTTGTGTTCTTGAATCAGCCAAAAAAGAATACTGGGAGTTGTTGGGAACAATCAATGATTTGCAAGTGTATTCTGCCGGGTATGATGCATTGTCGCTTCGATTGAATCCGTTTGAGCCGGAGGATGGTGTCATTATAGGAAATCATGTAGATGAATTAATGTATGCGTTTTCTGGTGCGTTCGATTGGGAAGATCGGATTCGAATGGAATTCAAAGGCCTATTGGCATACACATATGAAAAGCTTGGCTGGAGAAGTTATGACGAGGCAAACAAACATCGGGGCAGATATCCTACGTTTGACGATCTCATGAATAATCTCTACGAGTACTCCGATAAAGAGAATCGTTCGAGCAATGAGATTAAGAGGGATATAGAAGGTGCCATATACAGTAGGGGTAGAGATTTGAGCTCCGGAATAGCGGGATTGATATTTCAGAACAGCGAACATGATAGCAGGAGGCTGTTAACTGGAGAACGGTTGTGTACCGGGCATAATGTGATTGAACTGGACGACTTATCTACCGAAGCAAAGTCATTTGTAGTAAGTATACTGCTCATCAAGATTAAGCAGTATATATATCGGCAAAATGAGACAAGTCATCTTCGTAATGTATTGGTATTGGAGGAGGCGCATAATGTGATGGCGGATATCCCCGAGGGTGTTGTTAAAAGCTCGAAATCAATTACCAGTACATATTTTAGCGATATGCTTTCGGAGGTGCGAGCTTATGGAATGGGCATGATTATAGCTGACCAAAGCCCATCTAGGATAAACCAGGGAGCTATACGGAATACTTCCGTTAAGATAATTCATGAGACCGGTGACAGAAAGGACATGGAGAGTGTGTCTTTTGCACTGGACTTGAGCGAATTTCAAACTAGATCATTACCGGTATTGCATACAGGGCAAGCTCTTGTTAAGTTGCCGAATGGCCATGCAACTTCGAGGGTAATAGTACAGAGATCAGAGGCACATGTGAAGAATGTTTCTTGTATATTCTGCCAAAACAGAGAGTTTTGCTGTTATGAAAGAGTAAAGAGCAAGATTCGCATGGATGCCGATACAATGCTGTTAACGGAGAGGCTACTGTCTTCGATGTATGACATACACAAGGTTAAAGAAATGGTTGAAAACTTTGCAAGGAAAAACAAATTGGAGACATATGAGGTTCTTTGTGGGCTGGGGTACATATTGATGAATGTTGGCTCTAGGGGGATGCGAGAATATAGGAAACTTATATATAAGTATATCGGAGGTGATGCTTAGTGCGTGAAATTAGTTCTGATAACTTGGAAAGTAGTGAAGTCGGGAGTATACAAGAGGTGCAAGAGATACCTGACTTTGAACCGGTGGAATTTAAAGATGAATATAAATCATCAAAGGAAATCGCCGATTCTGTTCATCTGGAGACGAAGAGAGACATGTTGTCTGAGCATGGTGATGTGATGTCGGAGTCACAGAAAGAGATGCTCGAATCGAATGAAACTCTTGATCGATTAAATGTGGTGTCGAGTGAAGAGTATGTGGCACGGTTTGAAGATGTTCCGCTTAACGTTATAGGACATTGTGATTCAGAAGGAAACATATACATCAAGGATATTTCGACGCCAACGGTTGAACATGTTTCGACACATGAGACAATGCATTTGTGTGCTGACAGAAGAATTGAGACTGAGGCTAACGGAGATGAGGTTATTGTTAGTGGGATTAGAGAAACCAGATTCCATGAAGATGGCAGAGTTACGGATATGAACTGTGGAATCAATGAAGGCCTTACCGAGATGTACACATTGAGAGAACTTGAAAATACCGGTCGGGAGGAAGCTATTCAAGAAACAATTTCGTATCCGGAAGCTCGAATGTGGGCAGAGAGATTGGAGTCTTTGGCCGGCAAAGAGAATGTCGAAGCTGCTTATTTTGGAGATAGTAAGGAAGGGCTTATAAATGAATTCAATAGGTTAAATGGTTATGACGGAGCGTGGAATCAGTTTTCAAGAGATATTGACATACTGGCACGCAGCGGCAACACAAAAGAGACACAACATGCCAAAGAAAGATTGTTTGTACAGTATAAAACGATGGCGATCAATAGATATGAAGGTTTTAGATAGGAGATGTTGATTATGAGTGCAGAAGAGATCTTGTATAATTTATTTCTAGATAAAATGGGCAATGCGCCATTTAACGGCAAGAAATTGGCAGAGGGTGTACGGGGATATGTACGAGATAATGCTTTAGATAATGCTTGCGTAGATACAGATGAAAAAACGAGCAAAATGCTTGTTGAGACATATGTAGAACCGATATTCCGACTGAGCGCAGACAATGTGAGAGCATATTTTGAAAACTATGACCAGATAATGAATTTGAATGCATATTCTAATGAAATATTAGAGCGCGCGGTGAGAACATATAATGGTGAGAATATGAAATTGACTGATGGCGAGCTCGAGGATAAGTTAACGACACTTGCAAGAGAACTGTATAAGGAGCCAATGCTGAAAAGCATGGTAGATATGCAGATGTCGGAAACGTTGCTTGATATAGCGTATATCAATGGGAATTCCGATAAGATGAGTATGAGACTTTCAAGAAGGGTAAATGTAAAATGAAAAAACTGCTTCATGTTGTAAAGATATAAATGTGTGAAATCGTAACAGCAACAATAACAATAAAGACTTAAATCAAGGGAGGCAAAGAAAAGATGGCAGCCATAATAGGATTGGATTTTGGAAATTTTAATACGGTTCCGTGTTATATATCTGATTTTGATATAGAAACTCGGATGGGTGGTACGGTGCGTGATTTGATTCCACCGAAAGCTGAGACACGAGACGGGATACCAAGTGTATATTTTTACTCTAAGAGTTTGGGAGTGTTGATTGGAGAAAATGCCGTTGAGAGTAGAGCTGTACCCTTGGAAAACAGATTGAGATATTTGAAAAGACATCTAGGTGAAGAAATCGTTATTAATGATAATAGAATATCTTATGACGAGGCGATTACTCAGGTAATACAGCATGCAGTAAGAAGTGCAAATAAGCGCTTGTATGAAAGGGATCATTTATCGACCAATCTTATTGCGTTGGCATATCCAGCTTCGTATCATTTTTCCCAGGTTATTAAATTGATTGAGTTGGCGGAAAAAGCCACATTGGATGATGGAACTCATATAAAAGTAAATGGAACAATTGCAGAACCTGCTGCTGCGGCGTTGGACTATCTCGCAGGGTACGAAAAATCGGATAGAGACACTACTGTTCTTGTATACGATTTAGGAGGGGGAACGTTCGACCTTGGATTGGTTTCTGCATATCCGAGAGGAAAAAAAAGGCCAACGGGTGAAATATATTATTATGATGTAATAAATACGAGAGGTCTACCGAAGTTAGGCGGGGCTGAGTTTGACGATGTTATTTATGAAATTCTATTAAAGAAAATAGGAAAGTCACTTAATGCAAGACAAAAAATAAAACTAAAAAATGAGGCAGAAGCTGTAAAAGTGCGGCTTACAGATTCATTGTCCAGTACAGCAGCACTTGAAATAGGAGATGAGTACGTTGAGGTTCCGGTAACAAGGACTGAATTTGAAAATGCGACTAAGAAATTAGTGGAGATGACAATAAACGAAACCAGAATAATGCTGGATGAGCATGCTAATCATAAACCAGAAAAAATACTATTAACCGGAGGCGCAAGCCGAATGCCAATGATAAAGGAAACTTTGGAAAGAGCGTTTCCGGAGTACAAAGGAAAAATAGAAATTCACAATCCGAGTATGGCTATAGCATGTGGTGCAGCAAGGTACGGAACGAAGGAAAAAAATGAGGAACCTAGTATTGGACATAACGAAAATGGTGGGAAAGGAATTACAATAATCAGAATCCCTCGGGATATCGGAATTGAGTTTACAGATAAAGATAATAGAGACTATGTTGTTACTTATGTTAAAGCTGGCACTGAATTGCCGTTTGATGGCGGATATAGGTTATCGGCTACTCGATATGATGACCAGAGAGAATCAAATTTTTTGGTGTGTGAGGCAAATAAGACAGAACCTGATAAGTATAGTTTAGGAGATTGGGATGAAATCATGAGAGTAAAAATTATACGTGACTACTACGTTCCGAAAGGAACAGAAAGTGAAACATGTATAAAGATAGATAAATCTGCACGTGTTCAAATTGATGCTCGGGATACTGACTATCCGGACAAAATTGTTCATAACGAAGTAGATTTGATTATTAATAAATAAGTGAATCTTCAACAGAATAGATATACGAGGAGATAACAAAATGGAAAGCAAAAGTGTATTGGTAGAAGTTTTTGGATGCGATATAGGAAATGGATTTGGATATATTTCACTTCTCGAAAGTGCTGATTTAGATCCTTTTGAAATGTTTCCTACAAATTCTACATATCAACTGGATAGAATTGGAATGCCTACCTCGGCGTATATTTCACCACCGGACGGACAAAAAATAGAGGTGTTTGATGGAATGCCAGCATGTGACAGACATGTTAGAGAAGCAGACAAATTTATTCATGCAGTTAAAACGAGATTAAAAGAAGGGAAAATACCTGTACCGGGAATATCAAAACCGGTATCAATGGATCGCGTTTATGCATCGATTGTGAGGGATCTAGTAAAACTGGGGAATGAAAGACGAAAGAATGAGATAAAAGAACCTATATATAACATAGCATTTGCTTACCCTGCAAAGTTTACGGATGATATAGCTCTTATTAACAGAATGAAAAACAGTATAGAGAGCATAACAATTGATGGTAGAAAATTAAAGGTTATTGCTAGCTTGCCTGAACCAGCAGCTGTTGCTATTGATTATTTGTACTATATGCAGAATTTGGCACCGAATGATATTAGAATAAACAGTGATTCTTTTACAGCCCTGGTATATGATTTAGGGCATGGAACATTTGATACAGCAGTGGTTACAGCTAAGAGTAAGGGAGAGCCTTATACGTTACATTTCAGCGATGGAAACCCAGAGGTGGGAGGTAAAGATTTTGATACAATTCTTTATAATGAAATTCTCAAACAATTGAATGCTAAATATGGATATGAACCAAGGAATCCTAACGAAAAAGAGACAATACGAAAGACGGTTGTAAGGTTAAAGCATGAGTTATCGGATAATGGTACTGGTACTAGTGTGGATGATATCAACTTGCCGGATGGACAATATGCAGAAATAGAAATCAGTCGTGAATTGTTTGAGGGGAAAACAAGGCATTTAATTTTTGAAACCAGAAACTTGATCGCTGAGATGATAAGTAGGGCAAAAGAAGATAATATAAAAATTGATGCCATTGTGTTATCTGGTGGAGCAAGCCAAATGCCTATGGTTATGAAAACACTTAAACCGATAGCTGAAGATGAGAATATTCCAATTTTATTTCATAGATTAAGCGAAGCGGTATCCTATGGCACGGCAAGATATGGTTACTGGGCGGCTAAAAGAATAGAAGATGAGAAAAGATTAGAAGCAGAGGAAAAGTTAAAGGAAGAAAAAAAACCGAGAGAGCAAAACAACTTAAAGGTTAAAATGAAATCGAAATCTTGGTCGGCTGATACTCCACATACTTATCAAGAACATATTAGCAATTCCATTCTTGAGAAGTATACAGAGTATAGTTACGGAGTCTGGGTGCCAGATATCAATAATATTGCTGGAAGGATTGAACTTATGATAAGTAGCAAGGAAAAGTTGCCCGCCGAGTCTAGAGAAATAACTGTAATTAGCGCATCAGAAAGAACGATAATTGAGGTGTATCGAACTGCTAAAAAATATACCAATTTAGGAGCTGAGTGCGTGGGAGAGTATGTTCAGATTATACGTATGCCATTTGAAATGCCAAGTAATATGGAATGCCGCTTAAAGATGTTTGTACAGGATGATTACAATATCAAGATTAGTTGTCGTGCTGAAAATGGGAAAACTATAGTCAAGTCAACATCAGATATGTTGGGAACATTGATTGATTGACTTATTGTTAGGAAGGAGTGGATTGATCATGATAAAAAACGATACAATGGGAGATACAAGTGCATTAGATATATATCAAGCAGGATATAATAGCAGTGCAACGGTACTCTTTAATAAAAGTGATAATTATGTAGATCCTAAATATTATTTGGAAATATTAATGAGAAAAATTATAGATGAATATGAATGCAAAGGTTTTTGCGAATTCGTTGATTATGTTATTGAGAATCGAATTCCGCTGGATATTGTTTCGTTTGGAGCCATTCTATACGTTGAGGCTTATTTCCAGAGCGGACAGAATAAAATAGGTGGCAACTATAAGAAATATATAACAATTAAAAAGAATGGAAAAATAATAAATTACACATGGGAAGATATTGAGAAGACATCATTAGTAAGCCATAAGTATAACTACGGAATCATATGTGAAAACATAAAGGGATTACGAAAAATCGGACAACAGGCACACTTATTTGTTATAAAAAAAGAGGCTGGGAGAATCTCCGACGTTGGTACTTATCAAGGAACTGATAGTATGATGAATGATGTAATGAATGAACCTTCATACTATAACTATACTATAAAAGATTCAGAATACGATGTGAAGATGGACATTATTGATTTTGAATCTGATGTCAGGTTTAAGGCTGCAAAGAAATGTTTTGGTGAAGAAATGGCAGCATCTAAAATGGAGTTAAACAGGGAAATTGCTGACATTTTAGGTAAAAGGGATGAGCAGATTTTAATGATGGAACGACAGAACGAGACAATGGTAAAGGAAACAAACTCCATACATGCATCGTGGTCAGGAGAACTTACAAATACAATTCGGGAGCTCGATAACATACATGCCTCATGGACTGGGGAACTTACAAATATAAAAAACGAGTTATATGAGTATATTAATCAATGGCAAAAATCTCTCTATGTGTATGAATTTGAACAATTAGCACAATGTTTTGTTGATCTTTATAAGATTGTTAAGGTTGATCGACTTATCGAACGAGAGGCTGCATATTCATCACTGTATTCAGATAAGGATAAAGGTGTCGTTGGTAGTTTAAACAAAAAGGATTCTACAGAGAATGATTTTAATGGATATAAAGGTAAGGGATTTCTGACAAAGAACGATAAAGGCGTGACCGCAAATGAAAATGTTAGAACATATTTGCCAGAAACGATAACGGGATTGCAAAAGTTAAATAGGACACTGACAATTTTTATAAAAAAATTTGAAGTTGCGTTGAACGGAATCGGGCTTTACGCATATTTTCCGAATGAAGGTGAGCCATTTGATGAAGTTTGGCATATCCTTGATGATGGTGATGAGAATGTGGATACAAGTAAAAGTGTTATTAAGAGGTGCATTCTTCCGGGGATATCAAAGAGATTTAAATATGAAAGAGAGGATAATGTCATTATACCGGCTACAGTGGAGATTGAGAAGAGGTGATATATATGAACACAGATAAGTATTTAGCGGTTGCATATTATGATTTTAGCAAGAATAACGAGAATACGGATGTAAACACATATACTGATTTGCTTATAGTTGATGTTGATTTATATTCGATTGGATTTTGTAAGCATGATAATAAAGGCGCTGTTGAAAAAATATGTGAATATAGTTTACCAGATGCAGGTGAGTGCGTTAAGGATATAAATGTTGGTATAACACAGAGTTTGCAGCATGAGGTTGACATATTTGATTTGTTGGATGATCAAGTGTGCGAATTTAACAGGCTTATGAAAAATTACTACAGATCAGAGAAAATGATGAATGCCTCGTTTGAAGAATTGGCAGGAGTGAGTTTGGATTGTGCTGGTTTTGACGATGTTTTTAATGTGTCAAGAAAGAAAATAGATAAGTTAATATCATCGCTAAACGAATTATGGTCATCATCTGGTTTTGACGAAGCGAAAACAAGGATAATATTATTTGGAAAATCTTCAACCTTGTATCCGATTACTTATTACATACGCTCAATTTTTAGTTTTGATCCATTTTTGGCTGATGATAGATTTGTTAATGATTCTTATTCTGACAGGTCGGATCAAATATATGAGATAGGAAGCAAGCTTTATGAAGAAACTCAGCGAAAAATGAAGGAAGTATTTATATACGTGTATGATGGTGTGGGTGAACAGATAGTAAGTCAAAACCTGCCTATAAAAGAGAAAAGAACAGATGACGATATGGAATACTTCGGACCGCTTTTCGTATCAAAGGGGGAAGAACTTGAATTAGAAAATAATTCAAAGAAACTAAAAATACCTTTGCACGGTATGAATGAAGCACGTGATAGCTGTGTTATTGAGGTGGGAATGCGAACTGTTGGTGAAAAATTAATTGCTTGTATTCGTGAAACTGAACAACCCTTGAATGTTTACGAATATCAAATTAGATAAGTTTATGATTGGATTATACAAAAACGTTGAATTTCAAATGCTGTTATCAGAGAGGTGGGAAAACATGCAAAATGAAGATAAGCAAAAGCTAAAGAGCCAACTTGAACAAGAGGCGAAAATACTTGTCAGCATTGATGGAGATGATTTAAATAAGTCGTTGCTATCTACTAGCTATGCACTGTTAAAAATGGCGGAGCAATCAATTGGTAAGTCAATTATTTCTGATGAGATATCTGCAATATATTTTGCTTTTGCAAATAGAGTGATAGCGTTTTATCGTTCATATATGAATCAACACGATAGTTCTGATGCTGAGAATGCGAAAGAACTTCAAGAATTAAAGGATAAAGTTCAAAAGCTGCAGGAGACTAAAGAGGATCAAGAAAGACAGCTTGCTATATGTAAGCATGAGAATAAAGAGCTGAGCGAAATCGTTGATGCAAATAGAAAAGAACTTGATGAACAGCAAGGTATAAATGAATCTTTAAATAGAATGCTATCTGATAGTTCAGAAGATAAGATAGAAGAGCAAAAAAAACGAAATGACGAATTGTTAGCTCGGCTAAATACACAAAAGAAGACATTGATAGATCTATCTTCCCAATATGAAGGGTTGGCAAAAGAAAAGGAAGAAGTAGAAAGGAATTTGACAGATAAAAAGGAGAAGATTGAAAAAATTCCACAAGAATTAGTTGATTTAAGAACTGAATATAAAGAACTTGAAGTTGTATTGAATGAGTTGAATGACGCTGAATCGCTGTTTAGTGAAGAGAAACAAGCTGAATTGCAAAAAAAGATTGATGAATTAACTCCAATCGTTGAGAAGAATAAGGTTGCTGCTGAAATCTTAGAAAATAGAAAGAATAGCTTGGAAAATCAGAAGTTGGATTATGACGAAAAGAGACAAATATTAACAACAGAGTTGATAGACGTTATTACATCTTCTATAGGTCAGTTAAGAACTGTGATGGAGAAATATACTGAATTTTTAGACGATACTGAAGCAACTGCCAGAACTCTGGCGGATAACTATATTGCATGTAAGAAAAAGAGGGATATGTATGAGCATTGGTTTGATGTCGACAAAACTCCTTTAGAGGCAATGATGGAAGAAATTGGTCATCCTGAGAATATAGAGTTGCGTAAAACGCTGAATGTTAATCAAGTTCAGACTGTAAAAAGTGCTTTTGAAGATATACAAAGTGAACTGTCAAGTTTGGACCATATATTAGCTATTTGCCAAGAGGCGGAGAGAAAAGATCTTCAAGTTATCAGAAGAAAAGCAGGCAATTGAGGAGCAATCATGAGAGATTTTATTTATGTGTACATGAAAGAGCCTGAAGTGCATGTCCTTGGTCCAGGGCTTAGATATGTATTGTGGGTTCAAGGCTGTAAGCAGAGCTGTCCGGGGTGTGTTGCTGTGAATGCTCATAATATGGAAATGGGTACAGCAATTAAAATAGATGCACTTGCTTTTGAAATAATTGTTTCAAATGCAACTGGGATTACCATTAGTGGCGGTGAGCCATTTCTTCAAGCGGAGGAGTTATCTTCGTTATTGGATTATGTTGCAAAAAAAAAAGATATGGGTACGATTGTATACACTGGATATACATATGAGGAATTAATGAAACAAAGTGCTTCAAGGGAGTTGCTTTCTAGAGTTGATTTGCTCATTGATGGCCCATATATTCGGCAACTAGATGATGGGAAAGGCCTAAGGGGATCATCAAACCAAAGAGTTATTTGCTTAACTGACAGATATAAAGATTATTTAAATGATTATGGAGTAGGTTCAAGAAAAATAGAGTATTTTTACCATGGGATAAGTATACATGAAATTGGTATCCCTAACGACAAGGAGGAAAATTAAATGAGTGGAAGGAAAACAACTTATACTACGATATCTAGTGATGAACTGAGACATTTGAGAGAACGAGCTGCTCAAGCAACAAGTCTGAAGGAAAGTAACAAGGCGTTAAATATGTTGAGTCAGAAAAACGGTGCAGCCATGCTAGAATATCAAAACAGGATTAATTCGCTTAACAACAGTTTGCAGAACTTAAATCATAAAATCGATGCCCAAGCAACAGCAGCATCAAAAGAAGAACAAGAATTACGAATTCAGTTACAGAAAGCTATAGGAGATAGCAATCTCCGAATTAAGGAGGAATCGGATAAATGTGAGGAACGAATAAAAGAAATGCATATGAATTTCTCGAGAGAATTATCTAAAACGAAAAGTACGTTCACAGATGCGCTCAGCCAAACTCGTGCAGACGTAAATGAGGCAATGAGAGCAAATTATGAGAGCATTGAAAAAGCAATGGAACAAAATAATAACCAGATGAGAGCAGAGATAGAAGATAGTGAATCTCGTATGAAAAAAGTAATGAATGATGTTAGTGATCGCTTAGATAATGCCGAAGATTCGATTATGGTTATGGAAGAAAATCATAAGGTTTTACTAGGCATGGCTAAAGAATATGAGAAGACGCTTTGTTCTTTAATAGATGATATTGAAGATAACTATCGGGTTGGATTCTTACTTTGTGCGAGTAGAATAAACGAAGTTAAAAGGATGAAAATGTCGTGTCACAGGGAAATTCTGGATGCTGAAAATATATCGGCAAATGCACCGGCAGCACGACTTGAGGCTCGCCATGCTGTAGAGGAAGCAATAAGTCTGAGGCAGGATGTTATTCGCACTGAACAGGAATGGAACGTCCATCTTGAAGCTGCAAGGCAAATGCTTGGTGTTGTTTCAGCTCAGCTTGAAGCCAGCAAAGAAATTGATCTGCCGGAAGAGGGATTCAAAGTTGACGTGGACTCATGGACTCATGGGGATTTATCAGCTATTAAAAAACGCATCGATACATTAAATGATACATTAGATAAAGCTTCTGAAGAAGCACATCTTCAGACGACTAAGGAATTAGATGGGATAAAGTCTGCGGGGCTACAGATAAGCAAGGAGATTGATGAAGTATCGATGTTTGCCGTAGAAGCAGCGTATGCGAGTCAAGACAGAGCAGATAGAAGTCAAGACATAGCGGATAAGTTATATGATAAGGGACTAAATGTTGTAAACTGTTGCTATCGTGGGAATGATCAAAGATCTGCTTTGAGACTGCATTTAAGAAATGATAGTACAGGATTTGAAATAATCATAACACAAACTCCTAAATTAAACTCGAGTGGTATTATAGAAAACATACTTGAATCAGATATAATTAATTATGGGAGTTATAATCAAGAATATGGTGACAAGATTGCTAAGGAGGTGCTGTCATCGTTGTCGTTCGAGGGAATCGAACAAGGAGAGGTTATGACTGTGCCGGGCTTTGAGAATAAACCATCTAACAGAATTGAGGTTGTTGATATTGAGAAATGGGAAACAGAGTGTACACCAGAGGCTGAGGTTGTAAAGCCTGTTCATCAAGAGGTGCAAGGTGTCTTATAATTCTTTAAGTGAGAGGATCAAGTATGATAGCAAAGAATAATTCTTATTTTGATGAAGAACTACGTGTAAATGGACATTACATCATTACAGGATATACAAACGATCAATTTTGTAACAACATGCTACAGCTGACTGATGTAAAATACGAGCTTCATCATTATCTAAGATATAATCAAAAATTTGATGCAGTTTTCTTCTTAGATGGAGTAAATATGTTGTATTGCTATGATCAAAACTCATGGAACATTTTGCGAGGAACAGATGTCAATAATGTAACTGGGGAAGTTCATAGATATGGTTTTGAATCTATAGTTGCAATGGGACCGCTTGGTCATAGAAGGCGAAACAGAAGTATGCCTCAACATATGAGTGCTAAGACTGATATGGGTTATGACATTACCAGTCCTTTCCATATGGGAAGACAATCAATCAGGGTAAGTTGGGAACAGGTAACGAGCATTCTTAGACGTTCTGAGAATGCATGCGCTCTTGTGTTAAGTAATGTTGATTCGCTAATTGACTCTTTTGACAATCAAGCTATGTCGATTCTTGAGGAATTACAATCTTTTCATAGCACAGGGCGAGGTGTCGTTATTTATATGTTTAGAGAAACTTCGGTTGCATCATTATTTGAGAGCGTTAATAGTAGCAGTGGAGGTATATATTGGTCTCGATTTGTAAGAAACATTTTGATACCTAGGATTGATTCAAAGATACCGGAAAACAATAGGGTAATATCGGTTCGTACACCTAATTCAAATGAGATATTAAATTTGCTTAACATGATGCGCTTGCGCGAAGAGGGGAAGCTTATCGTAGATATAGGAGATATGAAAGAAATTTCAGAGATACTTGCTTCGTCTTGCGCAAGACAAAAATGGGGATTGCAAAATTTATATACGAGATTGGAACGGTGTATTTCTGAACAACCGAAAAGGCAATTATCTAAAGATAATTGGCGAGACTTTTCAGGGGAAACAAATTATGTTGACCCTATAGAGCGATTGGAACAGCTCGTGGGAATGGATGAAGTAAAAAAAGATATAAGAGAATGGTATTCTCAGCAGAAATTGAAACCTCAAAAAAAGGAAGCTGGTAATCTAAAAAATTATAGTAGATTTGTACCACTTGCTGGGTCAGGGGTAGTAAAAGGTCATTCTTTAAATCGTTTGATAAAAGGGAATCCGGGAACAGGTAAAACTACCCTGGCACGCCTGATGGGAGAACTTTATTATGAATTAGGACTTTTGTCCCAAGGGCAGTTGGTAGAGTGTTCGGCGTCAGATCTTGTGACTGAAAATGTTGGTGGGACGTCAGGGGTGGTGCGGAGTAAAGTACAAGAAGCTATGGGTGGCGTTTTGTTCATTGATGAAGCTTATGCTCTTGCAGATAACTCTCACGGCCATGAAGCGATTACTCAATTAGTAAATGATTTATCTGCCTATGAGGGACAATTCGCTGTTGTGTTGGCAGGATATCCAAAAGATATGGAACGCTTTATGCAGGAAAATGATGGATTAGCAAGGCGCTTTCCTGTCGAATATAACATTCCTAATTATACATCGACTCAAATGAAAGAGATTTTCGTAGAAATGGTAGAAAATGATCCAGAAGTAAGGCTAAGTGATGAGTTGGAAAACGTTCTGGACAATTTTTTTGAAGTATGGGTCGGAGGTAATGGTAAAGCTAGAGGCTGGGGAAACGCTGGAGAAGCCAAAACATTGCTTACAGCAATGAAAAATAGATGTAGTGCACGATTATTTGTTGAAAATGAGTTTTCAAGTGTAGAAGTCAAGGATTTGAAACCTATTGATATACCGGAGAATCTTCAGCATTGTTTAGCCCCCAGAAGCCAGAACCTAAGTATGGCTTTTGAAGAAATCGATAAAATGATAGGCCTTAAGAATGTTAAAAAGTTTTTAAGGGAACTTAGCAGAAATATATTGTGGGGTGTAGAGGATAAAGCTCCGGGAAATTATATATTTTCAGGAGCTCCGGGAACTGGTAAAACAACAGTAGCAAGAAAAATGGGTGAGATATTAGGGCATTTAGGAGTCCTTGAAAGGAAAGTAAATAATGTTGTTGAATGCAAAGCTGCTGATTTGCTAAATGGGAGAGTTATTCTTTCAGATAAAGTTGAAGAAGCTCGAGGCGGCATATTGTTTATTGATGAAGCACATCAACTAGAACAAAGTGATAGAGGTCGTTCTATTATTACGGAATTGGTGCCACTGATAGAAGATCCGCAAATACATGCGGATACGTGTTTTATATGTGCTGGGTACTCAGCAGAGATGCGCAGATTTTTGGATGTTGATCCGGGACTTCTGCGAAGGTTTCCCATTAATCACAGAATCCGTTTTGAAGACTATACAGCTGACGAACTCACACAAATACTTAAAATGATGGCATCTGAACGTGGAGAAATAACAAATTCACCTGAGTTTGAAGGATATTTGAGAAGGAGCAAGGCTACATTCGAGAAGTACTTAGAGCATAAACCGTCCAATTTTGGGAATGGAGGGTTTATTCGAGATGTGTATTTGCCTGAATCAATTAGTGCAAGAACAGAAAGGCTGAATGTATCGGTCTTAGGTGATCCAGAAGGAATAATATCTAAAGAACAGGTTGAAGAAATTTCAATGTCTGAAAGAAGAACATTAACAGAAGAGGATATACCAAAATCTTTTAGACACCTTGCAGGACCTGTAGGGCGAGTTTATAAGGATAATGAGCGAGCTGCTAAGGTGCTGTTGTCAGAGTTGTATGGTAAAAGCGATATTGTAGCTTATGCAGAGTCTTTATACACAAATGATGATGAATTGTTCTTTGAAGAGGTACCTAGTGTTGGTCTACACTATGCTATTTCTGGAGCAGTGGGGACAGGAAAGCATACAGCGATAAGGGCGATAGCATCAGTATATAAAGAACTTGGTGTGCTGGAAAGTGATAACATTATGTTTGTTGGAAAGGCAGACCTTGAGGCGGGATTTGTTGGACAGACATCGATAAAGACTCAGGATGTTATTGAACAGGCTATAGGAGGCACATTGGTTGTTAATTCCCCAAGCTCATTATTACCAAAGAATGCCATGGACAATACTTTTGGACCACAAGCTCTCGGAGTCATTCTTGGGGCGATGAGTTCACATTTTGACGATTTGTGTGTTGTGTTTATTGATACGACAGATGGAATGGAAGATGTTTTCAAGGTGTTCCCTTCAGCAAGAAGTCAGTTAAACAGACAATTTGTATTTGATGATTTGTCTCCTGATGATATGCTTAAAATTTTTGAACTAAAGACTGAAGATAACATGGATTTTGAAGATGATATCAAAACATTTCTCCCTGATTTCTTCCTTAATTGGGTTAGCGAGAGAGGTGGACTTGGAGAAAATTCCGGTTCGTGGGGGAATGGAAGGGAAGTTGACCAACTTATAAATGAACTACGTCAAAATTGGAAAAGACATGACGGAAACACCACATCTACTCAGATATCTGATGGTGAGGCAGGTTATCAATTGACGAGACGTTTCATAACTATGGATATGTTCCCTAATTCTCTGTTAAAATACTTCTCATCCAGCAGAGTTGACTCTGAAGGGGCATTAGAAAAGTTGGAATCACTTACTGGGTTGGATGGAGTAAAGAAGTCTATTAGAGCAATCGAGAGACGATTAAGAAGAATACATGCGGGTACGGTAAATCCTGGCTTGTATTGCTATATAGGAAATCCAGGTGTTGGAAAAACAACTGTTGCAAAATTGATGGGCGGGATTTTGAAAGCCAGACATACATTGACGCAAGGACATGTGATTATAAGAACAGCACGTCAAATGTGTGACAACATTGATGATTTTGATAACATAATAAAACTTGCAAAAAACGGTGTATTATTCATAGATGAGGCACATCAACTTGCAGAGCCGACAAATGTATACGGACGGAGTGTGATAAAGCGATTACTTACAGTACTTGAAGATGAAGATGTTATAAAAAATACATGTATTATTCTTGCAGGTTATCCGCGAGAAATGAAGGAATTGTTAGCTACGGACAGCGGTTTGTCTAGTAGATTTGGAACCGCAAATAGTATAATTGAGTTTAAGGATTATACATATCAAGAATTGGTTGAAATACTAAAATTGATGGCGGCTAATGCAATGAATATAGTGCAGATAGGTACGCCCTTTCCGTTAAGGCTTTGTGATGAATATGTAAATTGTGTATCAGATATTTTTAGAAATGTAACAAGCAAAGGAAATCCAAATTTCGGGAATGCAAGGTTTGTTCGGAATTTTTTGCATGACTCCGTTGATGAATTGCTTGAACGCATAGATGTTGAATATGGAGTAGATGGTGAGCCTCCAGAGGATGTTAGCGATTTGCTTACCATCAATGATATACCAAAACAATACAGAAGTATGGTGCATAAGATAAATTATTCTGAGAACGTATAAGAAAGAGGTGCATTATGCAGATAACAGAAAATGTTTGCCCAGTATGTAAATCAAAAAGGAATGAGGATAATTTTTCGAAAATATCATGTGATGAATGCCACTTTGAGTACGCATTTATAAGATATACTGCAGGTAAGAAAAGCTTGCAGGTTTTGCGTGATAAGATTAAATTGGCAAAAGAAAAATACAAAATAACAAGAATAGAAAAATATTCAGTTGGTAATAGTTTTGTTTTGACTGGAGATACCGTTGCTTTTATTTCCACGGGAAACAATGTGCTTCATATAATCAATGGAGATGGTGACCATGAGTCTACCAACAACGTAGCACAATATAGTGCAAACGATAGAAATAGAGTTATACTATATTGCGATGGCACAATAAAAGTTACAGGCGATAATACGTATGGTCAGTGTAATTCAAATGGGTTGGAGAAAATTTCGTTTGTACGGGTTGCGCCAAATTGCGTTTATACCATAAATGAAAATGGGTATGTTAAGATTATTGGGAAGGAATTAAGTCCGAATATCAGAGAATGGAAGGACATTAAATTCATCGCGTGTGGTTCGTATCATATATTAGGCTTAACGTATGATAAAACAGTTAAAATTGCTGGTGACTGTATAGATGATGAAATAGTAAAAAAAGTATCAAATTGGAAGAATGTTAAAAGTATAGCTACGTCAACGGATTGCAGTTTGGCTCTTTTTGAGGATGGAACGGTATCGTTTGCTGGTAGAGCTTCAGATCCGAGAAGTCACATAGAGGATTGGAGAAATATTGTTGCTATAAATGCAGATAGCTCATATGTGATAGGAATTACTGAGGATGGTGGAATAAAGATGGCGGGAGACTGTAAGAAATATTTGGATATGGGAAGGTCGTCTGCTAAGACATGGAGTAATATTGTTGCAGTTACATGTAGTTCGTCTGGTATTGCAGGTATAAACGACGAAGGAAAGTTGTTTGTTGTTGGGAATTTTTCTGGTGATTTTGATAGCATTACTAAAACATGGGAGGAAAACATAGAGAGGGTATAAGTCGATATTTCATAACTTGAAATATTTATTTAATGGCTCAAATTTATAACGAAAGAAGGTGACACCCATGCGTTTTGCTTCGCAGGAATTTTTTGGTAAACTGAAAGAAGCCATTTTGAATGACAACGGCGACGACAGCATATATACGGAACTCTACGAGGTTCTGTTGCATGATACGAGATACAGGATAATCAGAAATGTCGGCTTTCAAGAATGGGAAGACGTGTTTCAGGAGGTGGTGTGGGCTGTGATTCGTCAGTTACCGCGCTATCTGATGAAGTCGGAGAACATGCATGAAGCCCAGAGACAGTCATGGTTGAATCTAATTGTTGACAGAAAATCAGCTTCGTGGCTTGAGAAGATAAACGAAATGAATAAGCAAAAGAAAAATAAAAAGAAGCAAGATGATGTGAAAGCTTCGAAGCAGCAGGTAGGAAGAGCGTTATCTTTGGACATGTTGCATGAATTAAATGAAAAAACGAAGTCACCGATTAAACTGGCACACGAGCCTGATTCAACGAAGAATCCAGAGGCACTCGTGTTGGAATCGGAGATCAGTGATGAACTTCTGGACAAATTACAGGAGCTGTATTCCATCAATACCGCACCGGATAAATTGATAGCATTCACCTATTCCAGACTGATTTTCCCATATATGGGGGATGAAGTGAATGGGAAACCATCAAAAGTTCAGGAGCGGTTGCATGGTATCAAGTTATACCGACTATACGAGTGCATGATAGACGATTTGAGGTTTGCGATTGATGGTGTTATTCCGCAGGAGGTATTCTTGCCACTTCGGGAGAAACTTGATATGATAGACGCTGACGGACGAACACTAGGAGAGCATTTATTTAAATTGCCGGCTCGGCAGATATCTGATGGTTTACACAGGATTCAGAAAAAGTGGATTTCGGATAGCGAAGAGAAATCGAAGAAGGATAGTCAGGAAGGAGGTTCGGATGATGATGACAGAACACCTAGACTTTGATGATATAGTAGATGCGATATACACAGATGAGATGACACCGGATAATATGCGGTTGATACACCGTGTTCAGGCACATGTGATGAAGTGTGATAACTGTAGACATATATACGACACAATCCTGACGATAAGAGAGTGGCAGGAGGGTGTTTTAAGTGATGAGAAGCTTGCACAATTTTCCTTTCCTGAACTGCTTAGAAGCGCGGTTGTCGGCTTGTCAGTGAGAGTATCGAATGGCAGCAGATTGGTTCTTGATAGTATACATCAGTTAGTTGAGGGATTAGATTACAGCTTTGAACATCCGGTAGCCCTTGCAGCCCGTGGCGGTACAGGCGATGAAGATATGTCCCGCCTCGTTGACGAAGAAAATGACTACAACCGTATTTCACTCGATGGAAACCGGATGACAGTCAGTCTCGATGAAGAGGATTGGGAAGATGGCAGACCGGTCCTGATTGTAACAGATTCGGACAAGAATGTATGTTTTTGCGATGAGATGAAGCTGTTGGATGGAAGATACACGGCAGAAGTAATTGTTCCGAATGACGGAGCGTATGACATCACAATCGGAAAGACGGACAAGGATAATGTATGAATGATGAATTGACACGGATTATAGACAATTTGAGAGCGTCAATGTATGAAGATATGGGAGCAGAGACAGATTCGACTGAGGTAGAACGGTATGTCTCTGCCCTTTCGTTGTGTCTTGGTAAGTCCGGCAGACGGAAGGATTTTCCGGCGGCAATGGAGAGTATAAATATATATGCGTTCATTGAAATGTATGAGTATGTGTTCTCTGCATGGAACAATCTGCATGGCATGGAAACATGTGGCACATTGGCAGAACAATGCATGGAAATGATAAACGGACTTTCGTGGAAGAACAAGTTTATTTTTCAGGTATTGTTGCTGGAGAATCTTTTACTTCTGTATCAGACGGATAAATACCAATCATTTGATCGGTATTACGATAAGCTGGATATTGATGTCTTAGAACCGCATATCTATGAGTGTTCTGTATTTTATGCGGGAGTGTTTTCGGATTTGGTTAATGTCCTGCATGACAGAAAAGCTATTCGTATGGGGAAGCTGCTGCTTGATTTGCTTCCGGATATAGAGGAGGCGTCAGATGCTGATTACGTGCTTTGCCTGATAAATCTGTGTGAGAGCATGGCGCGCTGCGCTTTATATGATGAGATGAGCGGATATTATGAAAGGCTTCAGATATATCGGGAACGCTGTTATGCGGATATGACATTTCTGTTTCTTCTGTCTGACCTTTATATGGCGCAGACGGCGGCGGAGAAAAATACGTATGGAGACAGAGAGAAAGCGGAACATCTGCTGAATCAGATTGGAGAGTATATATCAGATGTAGAGGATTCAGAGCTGAGAGAAGAACTGCAGATAAAGTATTTGCTGGAGAGGTCAAGAAATGCGATTGCCGGAGGGGATTATGTATCGGCGCTTCGATATACAGAGGACGGATATTCTGTTTGTAAAAGCAGCATGGAAGCTCATGCTGAATATTTACTTTTATTCCTGAATAACCGGGCAATCGCCTTTGCTAATCAGGGGGACGCGGAATCCTGCAAGAGATGTTTGGACGAGGGACTTTCTGTTATATCGGAATATCATCTGGAGGAAAGCGTTGGTGCGGTTTATCTGAACAATACATACAGTCAGCTTGCGAATGATGCTGCAGATGAGACATCAAAGGAACAGGTTCGAAGTCTGCTCGGTAAATACAGACCGGAGGACATATCTTTCAGAGACATATCGTTTGTTCTGAACAGCATGAAGATGAATCTGCGGGCTGGAAATGTAGGAAGAAAAGAGAAAACGATTATTTTAAATATGTTGGAGCGTGTTGAATCGTTATTGCAGAACGAGATATCCAATGAACTGTGGCTTTCTTATCTGGATGTCAGGACTGCTTATTTTATAGCTGTGAAAGACATAGGACAGAGTCGGATCTGGTTTGATCGCTTGTATGAGTTCAGTCAACGTTGCTTTCCGGATATGGAGACTGTCATAGATGTGATTTGTGATAATCTCTCATTTGTCAGAAAGATGTTTTCGGGACAGGAACTGAAAAGTCTGCTGTTTACCCTTGTCAGGCTTACACCGATGAGGCTGACGGAACTGGTGCTATATCAGGATCAAAAGACAATGTTTGCGAGAATGTCCAGAATCAATCTGTTCTTTCATATTGTCGTATCATTTGTATATGATGGGAGTATTGTATGCTCCGATATAGAGCTGCTTGAGATACTCGGGAATCTTAAGAGTATCTATCCGGATGTGCTTTCTATGAGACGGAAGTGTCTTTCGGAGTGTGATTGGAAAGGGGACAAGGAACTTCGCGAGGCAGAGCGCAGAATCATAGAACTTGATATGGCGAGATACTTTGGACATGAGATAGATAAGAGACAGATTACTGAACCTGAGAACAGAAAACGAGGTCTTGAAAACGAATTATACGCCAAGGCTCAGCCGAATCAAATGAGATGGTTGTCCGCAGATGAACTGATAGGAAGATTGCCGACAGGCTGTATATATATTGATTTCCTTCAGTTTGTGACTGATTATGAGAAGCCGACAGAGAAGAATATGCGGTATGCGGTGCTGACGGTTGTTAAAACAGAGCAGGGGTGCCGTATTTACCGCCAGCCTGTGATTGACGCCTTTGCGGTCAGACAACTGTGCATTATCATGGATAAGAGAACGAGGGAGAATCGCTTTTATGATAAGAGGCAGAGTGTTCCGGGCTGGCTATATGATGTATCGGTTTCAAGAAAACTGTATGATATTTTGATACGCCCGTCCGCGGAAACTTTCCTTGCACAGCCGAGACCGGATAGATTGATTGTCTCCGGAGATATAGAACTTCAATCGTTTCCGTTTGACATGCTTACTACGAGCAGGGGAAGCTGGCTGATACAGGAGTTTAATGTGTGTTATGTGAATTCCATGCGAAGCATTCATCACGATGTCTATGTAAATCAGGATGAGGGCGCATTGGTGATTGGTAATCCGCAATTCACACTTGATAAAGAGAAGGTTGCTTCCGGCGGAAATAGCAAGAAAAAACTGTCGGTACTTCCGCTCAGCAAGGTGGAGGCACAGACGGTGGCGGACTTTCTTGGTGCAGGAATCAAGCAGAAGATCGCCGCACGGAAGAAATTGCTTGAGGAAGTGCATGTTCCGATTCTTCATATAGCTACACATGGGGACTATCGACAAGACGAGCATTTTGATTCTGCGGCCGGTCCGTTTGAGTATGATTATCCGATGCGGCATAGCTGTATATTTCTTGCGGGGGCAAATGACTGGATTGTATCGGGCGAGGAAACAGAACACTATGGAAATGGTGTGGTTAGTGCGGAGGAGATATGCACATATGACTGGGACGGCGTGCAGATGGTCGTGCTGTCTGCCTGCCTTACGAATACCGGTGACATCAGTTACACGGACGGACTGATCGGGATGCACACGGCGCTTTGCGCACAGGGTGTGTCGGCGTGTGTGATGAGTCTGTGGGAGGTCGATGATTTTGCGGCGGCGGTGATGATGTCCAGATTCTATCAGAATCTGCACACGATGGAAGTGACGTCTGCGCTATGGGAGGCAAAGAAATACATCATGACGGTTACGAATGGAGAACTTGCAGAGGCAGGCTGGTACGGAGAGCAGAGAATCAGACGTATCGGACTGGCGGCTGATGAGATGAGAAGATTGTCGCAGCTTCCTGCAGATATACGTTTATTTGAAAAGCCGGTTTACTGGGCGGGATTTGTGGTAGAGATTTGATGACTTGATAGGAGGAGAGTGTGACATGGCAATCATAAAGGAACTTGCATTATCAAAGGGCGGTGGAATTGTATCTTATAATCAGCAGGCGGAGCAGGAAAAGAATGTCATAAATATATTTATTGGTCTTGGTAAGACCGGCATTGATTGCATAAGAGAGATTAAGACACATGTATATGATCGGATAAAGCCGGATTTGATTTCAGAAGCCGGAGCTGCGGTTTATAAGAGTATCAGATTTATGGGAGTTGAGAGAATTGAGAGAGCAAATCAAATGCTAGATAAGATGGAGAAGTTGTTGAATCTTATAAATGATTGATTTCTAAAAAATTTAAAATTATTTGAATTTCATGCGCCATTTCTCGTATGTCCTTGGATATATTCTATGTAAGTTATTTTCAAGGACGTAAGAGGAGGCGTATTTTTATGTTCAAAGAACTGGAAACTATTGAAAAGAATATCGAAAAGTTGAATATTGATGCGAAAGCAAAGCAGACCTTGTATCAGATTCAGACGATTGCCGGAGCGGATGCTTCATATCGTAAGCAGCTTGTTCCGAATCTGTTGCTCGTGAGTCCGTCGGGTGCAGGCACGACGGAGTATGGAAAGGTATACAGTCGGATTATAGATGAGAATCACATCTATGACATCCGCGGGTTAAATACCTTCCTTGAGTTGGACTTCCCATATGATGACTCGCCGCATGAGTATAACCTGTTCTTCTCGTCCCCACGTGTGGCAGCGTCTACCCAGAACAAATTCTACGGAACATTTTTGTTGTCGTTTTCGCGCTTTGAGGGCAGGGATTTGTTTACCAATCCGTACTTTGATACTCTGCTTGAGTTTGTAGAACAGAACAGGGATAACATGCACTTTATATTCCACGTGTTGCCGGAGTTTACGGAGAAAGAGAAGCTGGAGATGTCGCTGAACCGTATACTTCACATGGTAAGGGTTGAGTTCGATCATCCGGATTTGGAGATGTCAGTTGATTATGTGTGGAAGAAACTTGCGGACGTGGATATCTCACTTCCGGATACCTACAAGAAGAAATTCAAGGCGGCACTGTCAGAGTGGCGGGAGCAGACGGAGTTCGACGGATATAGTTCATTGGAACTGATTGCCAAGCGGATTCAGTATGAACTGTTTCTGGTCGGAATCGGAAATGTAGATGTGGAATGTTTTGAAAGGGCAATCAGCAGCGCACTTCCGGATATCAAGGTATCTGCGGGGAACAGCGTTGGATTTTGTATTAGTGGAGGTGGAAGATAATGGTCAATGCGACACATGTTACGGAGGAAGTCCGTTTTGAATCGGAAGAGGAAATCAAGGACAGATATACAGAGGTGAATTTTGAGTCGGGCGATGTCATGGGAGCCGGTGTGCCGATTATCAGCACCGGAAGGACTGCATATGTAGACGATTCGGAGGCTTCAACATTTGTTGTGGGTGCTTCGGGCAGCGGCAAAACTCGTAAGATCCTGATGCCGTATACTCTTTCCTGCATACGGAAGAATGAGAACCTGGTTATTCACGATCCAAAAGGTGAGATTAACAGATACATGTACAGAGAACTTGAGAAGAAGGGATATGAGGTCATTGTGCTTGACTACAGAAGACCTCTTCGTGGAGATAGATATAACCCGCTTGAATATCCATCTAAGATCTATAAGGAAGGAAATACATCAAGAGCGGCAGAGATGTTTCAGGCATTTAGTGAGACAATGTTTTCTGATCGTAAGAGCGAGAAAGACAGGTTCTGGGATCTCACTGCTGCTTCATATATGACGGGATTATCCTTACTTCAGGCAGAGTTGCTCCCTGAAAAGGAGTGTACCATCAATCATCTGTATGACCTTCACATACAAGGCGATGGGAAATATGGGAGTTCGAAGTACATAAAAGAGTATTATAATCGCCCGGGTGCTAAGGATGCGCCGTCATACAAGCTGGCGGCTCCTGCGATTAACGCTCCGAGTGACACACAGGGTGGTTTATATTCGATATATACATCTTGTCTTACACCGTTCGTTTTGAACGAGGATATTATCGACGCAACCGCAAACAGTACGTTTGATGTGAGAGACCTCGTGGAGAAGAAGTGCGCGGTATTCATCATCACCAAGGACGAGGGCAGTGTATACAACAAGCTTATTTCTGCGACCATAGATCAGATGTATGAGAGATTGATTGATATAGCGGAAGAGGAGTATGACGGCAGATTGCCGAGGAGAATCAACTTCATACTTGATGAATTCGGTAACCTTGCAGTGATAAACAACATGTCCGGGAAGATTACAGCCGGCAGAAGCCGTAATATTCGCTGGCTGATTGTTTGTCAGAGCATGGATCAGTTGAGACTTTTGTATGAGAATAAAGGGGCATCGATTATCTTTGGAAACTGCGCAAATCTGGTGTATTTGTATTCGACTGACATTATGCTGCTGCAAAGAATATCGGCTATGTGCGGCTTGTATTCCGATGAACTGACCGGTGCAAAACACCCGTTGATGTCAATGGATCACTTGCGGTATCTGAATAAGGACAAGGGAGAGGTCTTGCTGCTTCTTGAACGGGCTCGCCCGTTTGTCGGATATTTACCGGATATATCTGCGTATCCGGTGTCGCCGACGCAGCATGTCAATGTCTGTGAGAGGGAGAGACAGACTTTGAATCCGATAGATTTTCAGGAGGTTGTTAAGAAACAGAAACGTGAGTTGATGGAAAAAAAGATGGCGGAGGAAAACGGTAAGTCGAAATCTGACGAGGTTCTGCCATTTGGATGTGAACCGGGTGAAATGAAACTGTCAGTTGTCGATTTGAACGAGGATGAGATGAATGGCAGAGAAAAGAAAGGTACACCTATTATTCCGCCTGAAGATATTGACAGGATGATAGCTGAGATTGACCGCAAAATTGCACAGTTGGAAGAGGAAGAGCGTTTAGAAAATGAGCAGAAGATGAAGCGGTTGACTTTCAACGGAGTCATGCGGGATGAAAAAGGAAATCGTTTTATCAGGTTCAGGGACGGACACATAGAAACACCAAAGACCGTGGAAGAAATGGAAAAGGCTATCGACAGGCGGATTGCTGAGATAGAGTTGGACAAACGTATAGAAAAGAAAAGGGAGCAGATCCGTAAGAACAGCAACAATCCCAGAAAAAAATCGAAGGCTAAGAATAGTGTGCATAATTCTTCTGATGAAGATAATGGCGAGAAATCTTAGAATATGCAGACGATATTCAAAGCCTGAGTAGGAGTCATGCGTGAGTTTATTGTTACGGGTAAGAGATTTGGCAGAAAATATGTCAGACTGTGCTGCAAAATGAAAAAACAAGCGGATATATATAATAAGAATCAATTCAAAGGAGGACACAGGTATGGTATGTGATATTCACTATGATTCAAATGATCTGGATGAAACAAAGGTTGATGCCGATTTTACGGAAAGGATTTTGCAGATGAGTAATGAAACAACAAATAACGCAAATGATTCAAATACCGTGTCGGAGGACAAATCGACGTTTACAAGCACAGCATTAGGTTATATCGTCGAGCATATTTTGCTTGCAGCAGTGCTTGGATATGATCTGGTGCATTTCTTGCCAAAGTTCATTCGGATAGCATGGTTTGACAAGTCGGTGGTTTGTCTTGCAGTTTGCCTGTTTATTAGCTGCGTTGTCGGAATTATACTGACATGGCGTAACAGGCGGTGGCAATATATAGGTTTGGATGTTCTCGCCGGACTTGGTGCTTATGTCGCATGGACGTTCGTGAATTATCTGTCATCGGACAGATTTCGATTGATGTTGGTGATAGCTGTTTGCGTGGCAATCGCCGGTATGGGGGTGGCTGTGTTCAGTCGAAAGAGACGTAAATCGCAGGAAGAGGATTCAAAGGAAGAAGTGAGAGGGAAAATGTCAGGTTTTCAGGTCGCTTGGATTGGGGTTGCTTTGGCTGTTGTTACAGCTTTCGTTTTCATGCCAATATCCGTTAAGTGTACAAATGATGCAGAGATTAAGAGTACATATTATGAGAAGGTCAGCTATGATGGTGTAACAGGAGATACATATGAACCTACATATGTGTACGGAGACGAATATTCCTTGGATAATAACATGGAGACAATCAAGAACATCGATGACAGCATCTGGCCAACGTTATCTGTTGCAGAGAAGGAGGCAGCTTTACAGGCGGTTGCTTATGCTTATGCAAATGATTATGGCATTGGTAGCAGGATAGAATTTGTATTCAGTGATGATTCTTACGATGATAAGTACGGAAAGTATGAATATAATGCAGATCAATCCACGGTGTATATCAGTACAGAATGTCTGTCTGATTCTGAAACGGCATGTCAGGCGGTGATACATCAGGCATATCATATCTATCAGAATGAATTGTGCGATATTTACGTAACACTTACAGACACACAACGTGCATTATGGAAGTTTGACGATTGCGCAGCATATATTCGCTATTTAGGCGGTGACCAACTTCTGGGTTATGAAAATGAAGAAGACGCAGACGTATTTGAAAGAAATGCAAAGATTGAGTGCGAATATGAGGCGCGTTATTATCGCCGTTCGGTGCATGACTATCTGTATCCGAATCAGGAGGAGTAGGGGGTGATAATGTATGAGACTATTAGATGTAGACGGAGAATATGGTTGTATTGCCAGTTGGGTTACCCCGGAGGTATCAAAGGGTGGCAGAAAGGTCGTGCTGCACAATGAATTTCAGAATACAGAGAGAGAACTGGATCAAGATGAGGCACGTTTGCTGTTTCGCATGACCGGAGACTATAATCCGATCAATGACAGACATTCCCTTGATATTTGCAACAGCTTATGGAAGGAATCGTACATTGAGAAATGTGACATAAGACAACATGAAATATTGCATTTTGCCGCTTCGATTCAGGAGAATATAGATGAAGAAAAAGGTGTGACAGGTCATGTAAAGACAGAGGCGGATGAGACCGGTGAATATGTAACAGAACTCGTATGCGAAGAGGCTGTTATAGAAGCAAAAAGGATTTATAAGGAGCGGTGGAGAACATACAACAGGTCGACGCATCCGGGGGGATGGACGGTCGTGTTATTTCTGTTGGGTGTAATATTGTTTTCTCTTGGAGCAACATTTTTGCCTCGGGCATTGATTTCGGTTGTTACAAACAATATGGAATGGGAACTTAGTAGATTTATATTCATGATATTGAGTACTGTGATTGTGTTTTTTTGCGGGGGCTTTCTGAGAGATTTGTGCCATGGGGCAGTCGGTCGTTTGTTTGGTGCTCGCGTTATTTATAAAGGATTCCTCAATGGCTCGTGGTTTACTGACTGGTATCTGATAGATGACTCTGTGATTTGCGGGAAATATGCGCCCATTCAAAAGATGCATATAAGGCTTGCAGGGGCATATTGTGATATGTTAACCATGGTGATATTATCAGGAGTATTGCTTCACACAGGAGATGCAATTTTATATTCAATCGCAAACGGAGCATTGTTTGGTGTTCTTATCAGATATTCGTTACATTTCTTTCCGTTTAATCTGTTCGATGGCTGGGAAGAGGTAACGGATGCGGCGTTACATACGAATGACGCTTATTATGAATTGATGTTCTTTCGCCGGTTGTCTCAAAGGAGAAAGATAAGATGTATACTTTTGGCTCAAAAAGGTGTTCAGGTAATCGGAGTTGTACTTACGAGTTTCATGACAGTACTTATCCGAGTTATAGGGGTTATAGGGTATTATTGTTTGATAGTAGCTTGGCTTTTTAGCGGAGGGAGGATGTAACGGTTATGACATTTGATATAATTAAGCTGATAATATTTGGCGCAAACAGTGGCTACTTTCTTTACATGGGAGCCTCTCAAAACAGTTCGATCTATATCGGAGTAGGTATTCTGCTGTTCTTTGCGATGGTTGGAACTGTTGGATTTATATCCGGATATGAAAGCTTGTGGACATTATTACTTATCTTTATTGTTACGATTCCGTGTAATATCGAGGCTGCGGTACAGCTACTGTATAATTTGATTTACAAAAGGTATTCGGATAGTTTTGCTATGTTGTATGTGACCGGGTTTTCACATAAGATATTTCGGGCGGCGTTTTCCGAATTGTCCATTTGGCAGAAAGGATTTACAATAATTACGGGAATACTTATTCTAATCATCATGATTATGGCGGAGCAGTATGCGTCTGGGTTGGTAGCGCGACTGGTTTGGCCTGAGCAAAAAGAGAATGCATTTAATGATCTTGTGCTGACATCAAAAGCTGATGCTGAACAGGAAGATGATGTTACCATGCAGATAAGCTGGACAAGAAAAAACAATTATTATTATTCCTCTGAATCAGCGGTGGATGATGAGGACGTTGATGAGAAAGAAACACAGGAATTCGAATGGAGAGAACTTGCGCTTGAGGGTGATAAACCGGTCGGGGTAATCCAATATAGGAAGCGATTGAGGATGTCGGATTGCTTAGACATCGCAGAGATTGACGAAAAAGAAGATACTGAGTAGACTAAGGACAGCTTATTTGTTACAAAATATGCCTGCAACTAATCAGTTACGACATTGGTGTATTTGCAAGGAGCTTCTGACACATGGTTTATTGAAATTTATGAAGGGAGAGCGAAAACATGGCAATATTTTTTACATCAGACTTGCATCTGGGACACAAAAATATACTCGCCTCGTGCGGCAGACCGTTTGATACTGTAGAAGAGATGGACGATGAGCTGATCGTGAAGTGGAATCAGAAGGTCGGAGCCGGTGATGATGTGTATATTCTCGGCGATCTGGCATTTCGCAGTGCAAATCATATCAACTATTATCTGAAGCATATGGCAGGACATAAGTATCTGGGCGTTGGAAATCATGACGTTGGCTGGATGAAGAATGTCAAGGATATGAGCCAGTATTTTGAGGCGGTTGAGAACATGATGCTCATTAACATGGGAAAAAATCTGCTGACGCTTTGCCATTATCCGCTTCTTGAGTGGAACCGCAGCCGATATGCGCAGGATCAGGCGACATCAACGTCATGGTTGATTCACGGACATATCCATAATAGCATGACGATTCTTGATTTCCCAGAGGCAGGAAGGTCGTACAGACGCGTTGATGTGGGAACGAACAGGTGGTTCGGTTTTGGAGGGCGAGACTTCGAAGAGAGGGAGTGATGGACATGAGAACATTTGTAGTTTCAGATATACATGGCGATTCCAAGAATTTTCATAAGTTGCTGAAAGACGTTTCCTTTGACGCAAATGTCGATAGGCTGTATGTCAACGGTGATGTGCTTGACCGTGGGAAGCGTTCGCTGAGGCTCTTGTATGAGATTAAGCAGATGGCAGAGGAGCATCCTGGGCATGTGCTTCTTACCATGGGCAATCATGAGTTGTTCTGTCTTCAGTATATTCGTAGGGAATTGTCAGATTTTGCATGGCGGGCATTTGGCAGCACGGATACGGTGGAGGAAGTCAACCGCCTCAATCCGTCAGAAACAGAAGATCTTGCTGAATATATACAGAGCTTGCCATTATATCTCACGATTGACGGCGCAAAGGAGGGCAAAGACGGACAGCTGATTATGACACATTCCGGGTTTCAGGCGGAGTACATTGTCAGAGAACCGGACGGCAGTATCAATGTGATCAAGACAATCGAGAGCAGTGCAAGTTCGGATTTGTTCAAGCATTTGGTGTCAAATGATATTCACTACATACCTACTGCGGACCGGAAAGCATTTGACCGGACGGTTTTGGTCGGACACGTACCTGTGATGCGTCTGCACTATGACGGCTCATACAAAATTCGTCGAGATCGAAACTTGATCAGCATTGATTCCGGGGCGGGACACAGATGGAGCGGCGGGAAGTTGTCACTGTACGAGGTTGAGATCGGGGCAGAGTATTACAGGTGATGAAATACGATTACTAAGGCATGAGGCAATCTTTTGTGGATTGCTTCTTCTTATTGTTCAACAAGATGAATCCTTTATCGGAACATGACTGTGGCGCAGTATTGTTAAATGTGATAAAATTCATTGTGGGATTTTAGAAAGGAAACTTGCACATGGAACATTTGCGCTGTGTTGTGGAACGAATTACATATCAAAGTGAAGAGACCGGCTATGCGGTTCTGAAATGCAGGGCGAAGAACTACAATGATTTGGTTGCTGTCGTTGGGACAATGCCGGACGCACATGTCGGCTCTGTGCTGTCATTGGAAGGCACATGGAAAGTAGACAGCAAATATGGCAGACAGTTTCAAGTGGAGAAATGGGAGGAGACGCTACCGGCGACGGTTTACGGAATAGAGAAATACCTTGGAAGTGGGTTGATTAAGGGCGTCGGACCGAAGTTTGCAAAGCGGATTGTACAGAAGTTCGGCAAGGACACGCTTGACGTTATTGAAGAGACACCAGATCTACTGATCGAAGTTGAGGGTATCGGGCGTGTTCGCGTGGAGCGGATTAAGACAAGCTGGCAGGAGCAGAAAGAGATCAAGAATATCATGCTCTTTTTGCAGAGCCACGAGGTCAGCACCAGTCATGCCACGAAGATTTTCAAGCAATACGGTGCAGGCAGTATTAACGTGGTGAAGGAGAATCCTTATCGGCTTGCAGACGATATATGGGGCATCGGTTTCAAGACGGCGGACACGATTGCACGAAAACTCGGCATAGAGAAAGACCGTTTTATCCGTCTGCGGAGCGGAATCCTATATACATTGAATAAGCTGTCTGAAAACGGGCACTGTTATGCAAGACGAGATCAGCTAATTAGTACAGCAACGGGGCTATTGGAAGTGGAGTCGCCGGAACTTGAAATGACGCTCGATGAAATGATTCGTGTGGAAGATGTCAAACTTGATGGTGAAGATAGTAGGGAGAAGATATTTGCACATGTACGTGAGCTGTATCCGGACGCGACGGAGAAGCAGCTTGCGGCGGTATTGAAGTAAATGAAGCTATCATTAACAAGCAGGAGGATACGGAGTATGGAGATAAGAATTGACATTGCGCCTTTGGCACCAAAGGAAGAGAAGTTACAGGACATTGCAGATTATCTGGATCAGCTCAAGGATAAATTTGCAGATTTGGTTGAGGAGTACGATGAGGAAGAAGCCGATCCGAAGGAGATTGATGCACTTACGGAGGCGCTTGACGCATTGGAGGACTCTTATGATTCCATCAATGAAGTTTTGATGGGAGAACTGTAATATTTGCATAAGTAAAGCAGTCTTTCCTACAGATTTTGTAGCGGAGCTGTAAGCTCGGTTCCGCTGCAGATTTTCTTAGAATCATTTCTTGCTGAATTTCTTTTTATTCCCACTTGCAATCATAACTGAAAAGCGATATACTTGTCATACAACGCAATCGAACATACATTCGATTGCGGACATTTGGTTGGAGAGAGGGTGTGACATGGCTGACCGGACGATTCTGCACAGTGATGCGAATTGCTTCTATGCCAGTGTGGAGATGCTGCACAGACCGGAATATCGCCATGTGCCCATGGCGGTTGGCGGCGATCCGGAGGCGAGACACGGGATTGTGCTTACGGCAAATTATATAGCGAAGCGCGTGGGAGTGAAGACGGGCATGGCGCTGTGGTAGGCAAAGCAGGCGTGTCCGGAGGTGACATTTGTGTCGCCGAGAATGGACTTGTATCTGCGGTTTTCCCGTATGTTAAATGAGATGTATGCGGAGTACACGAACCTTGTCGAGCCGTACGGGATTGACGAGGACTGGCTGGACGTGACGGCAGAATTCACGCGGGACGTGCATTTGTACTACGAGGACAATAACCAGTGGTTCATGGAGAGAAGGTAGGGTATGATTATTTTGGTAAATGTATGTAAAAAATAAAAAAATACATGCAATAGCTCAAACGCAACTTGACATGATCTGAATTTATGGTATGATTTTAGCAAATGTATGTAAAAAAATAAAAAATACATGCAATTACTAAAAGAAATGTAGGGAAAGAAATGTTGTATACCTATCAGGAATGTATAAGTAAATATGGAAATGACTACCAAATAAAAAAGAAATTGGCAGAAATGAAATTATTTGCAATAGAAAAGGGCATATATTCAGATGTTAAATATGTGTCAGAACTTGAAGTGATTGTGAAAAAATATCCAGATTCAATTTTTACTTTGAATAGTGCATTTTTTTACCATGGATTAACAGATACAATTCCTTCACGATATTATTTGGCTACGGAACGGGGAAAACGGAAAATTACGGACAATCGTGTTAAGCAAATATTTGAAAATAGTGGGGAGTTAGAACTTGGCGCAACTCAAATGGCATACAATAATGCAACAATCCGAATTTATAATAAGGAACGTGTTTTGATTGAATTGATACGCAATAAATCGAAAATTCCTTTTGAATTATATAAAGAAATTATATGCAATTATCGAAACGTGATAGATGACCTTGATGTTGCATTGATTTCAGACTATGCATATGAATTGCCCAAAACAAAAATGGTTATGGATACGCTAAGAAAAGAGGTATTGTAGATATGGATATACAAAAGATGGTAGATGCAGAGTTACAGAAGGGTTATAGCGGAGATAACGCGCTTGCAAAAGTGTGTCAGGACATTGTTTTAAAGGCAATCGCCAATAGTTCGTTAAATCGGAATGTGACAATTAAAGGCGGTGTTGTGATGCGGAGTAAAACAAATAATGTCAGGCGCGCAACGCAGGATTTAGACATAGACTTTATCAGGTATCCATTAACGGATACTGCAATAGACTCATTTATAGAGAAATTGAATTGCCTTAATGGAATAAAAATCGGCAAGATTGGGAATATCGAAGAATTGAAACAGCAGGATTATAAAGGGCGTCGTGTACATGTCCAGATAGAAGATGAAAATGGGTTCAAAATACAAAGCAAGATTGATCTGGGTGTTCATAATCGGTTAGAAATAGAGCAGGAAGAATACTGTTTTGATATTGCTTACGATAACGAAGGAGCCAGTCTATTGATAAATTCAAATGAGCAAATGTTTGCTGAAAAGCTACGGTCACTTTTGCGGTTTGGTCCCCTTTCTACGCGTGTTAAAGATGTGTTTGACCTGTATTATCTAAAGGATTATATAGATATGGGAAAACTTCAAGTCGCATTGAATGAATATATATTTCACGATGAAAAAATGCGAGAAAATCAGGGAAGCGATATTGTAAGGCGCCTAACACGAACATTTAAGGATAAAGACTATGTCAGTTATTTGGAGAAGTCTGATAAGCGATGGATAGATGAAGATATTTCAGTCGTGCTGAATGGCTTATTGGAGTTTGCTAATAGAATATAGGTTGAACTGTTAGAGAGCAGGACGATCATATGTCGTCCTGCTCCTTGCCATAGTAGGTATTCATCTCTTTCTGGTAGGAGCGGAGCTGCTCCTGCTCGCGGGCATTTTGTGCCTGCTCCTCCTTGTATTTCAGACGGCGGGCAATTTGCAGACGGATATTGTCGTCCGTGTAGAAAGTTCCGAGGCTGTACCCACGGTGAAAATGCTCCTCGTTCGGGAACTTGTATTTGGTGACAGCACCGTATTTCTTGGATGTCCCCGTGGAGATTTCTACGCCTGCCGCCTGTATTTTTTCTATGAAATCCTTGAAACTATCTGATTCAAAAACAGTCTTGTCGATAAGTTTCCGAAGCTGTGTTTTTTTGGAGCCTGTCGGTGCGGTTTTATCCTCAAACCATTCCTTGTGGGTCTTTGATTTTCTGTGCTTCTTATCCATGACATGAAGACCGTTTTTGCGGCAGATTTCGTCGCTGATTTTCTGCATTTTGTGTAGGAGAGAAAGGTCATCGTAGAGCTTCCCACCGGTCATGGCGCACGGCGCGGAGCATATGGCAAAGTGATTGTGAATGTGATTTTTGTCAATATGTGTTGCACAAACAAACGCAAATCTGTCGCTAAATAACTTTTCCATAAATTCCATTCCAATCTTGTGCGCTTCTTCCGGCGTGATCTTATCGTCAGGCGAGAATGATTGAATGATATGGTAGGCTGTAATTTCATTTTTTCGCCGCTGTGTATCTCTATTCGTGAGCGCAAGATTGCAAGACTTCTTGATGAAATGATGGATTATTTTGAAGCAGCAGAGACGTATAATATGGGTGGTACCTATTCCGTCCGGTCTGTGACTGTTCCGGATAAAAACGGTGGTCGCTCCCATGAAAAATATTATTATATCGAGAAGAGGTTGTTCACCGAAGAGGAGCTTCGGCTGCTGTGTGACAGCGTTTGCTTTTCGCCGGGGCTTTCCATCAATGATGCGAAACACATGATTGAAAAGCTGACGAGACTCGCGTCAAAGAGTTTCAACAATATCTTCCGATTCGTTTTTTATTCTGACATTATTCTCCGCACAAACAACGAAAAGGTATTTGAAAATCTGAGGATCATATCTGAAGCAATCAGTCGAAATTGCAAAGTCGCCGTCTATTATAAGGAGCGCGAGACAAGTACAGTCATTTCTCCGTTTTTTCTGGTTGCGCAGAAATTGATGGACAACTGCCACATGTCGAAGGAAGAAGAGGAAGCATTTGTAGAAAGAAATTGGTAAAACATATGAAAGGGTAGGGCTCGGAAGTATCTACTTCCGAGCTTTTTACGTCGGAGATGGATAAAAGATCCCCTGTCATATTAAAATATGTAGAGTAAACGTTAAATATGTGATAGAATTTTGCATGACAGAGGGACACGAGATGCACATCAAACTTATGTGGAAGAAACAAAAACAGTAAAGGACAGTAAAAGTGGTATATTTAATCGGAGCAGGTCCCGGCGATCCGGGATTAATTACATACAAAGGCTTGCAGATCTTAAAATCATGCGATGCAGTAATCTACGACCGACTTGGAACGGGAGAACTTCTCGATCTTGTGCGACCGGATTGCGCGAAGATCTATGTCGGCAAGCAGGCAGGTGCGCATTATAAGAAGCAGGAGGAAATCAACCGGATTCTGGTAGAGACTGCAGGTAAATACAAGAATGTTGTCCGCTTAAAGGGCGGCGATTCGTTTGTGTTCGGACGTGGCGGTGAGGAAATCCTTACATTGCAGGAAGCAGATATTCCGTTTCAGGTGATTCCGGGTGTGTCTTCTGCGATTGCGGTGCCGGAGGTGCTCGGAATTCCTGTGACGCATCGGGAGATGAGCCGGAGCTTTCATGTGATTACCGGACATACGAAAAAGGGCGAGGCAGATGCACTTGCGAACATTCATAAACAGGAGGGAACCAGTGTGTTCCTGATGGGTCTTTCGAATCTGGAACCGATTATGCAGCGGCTGCGCGAAGAGGGTGAATCGGCGGAGACACCGGTCAGTGTGATTTCAAATGGCATGCTGCCCGGAGAGACAATTGTGCGCGGTACGGTAGGGACGATCGGCAAGCTTGTTTCGAAGAACGAGCTTGTTTCACCGGCAATTATAGTCGTCGGGCAGACGGTCGCCTGCACGATGAAGGATAAGAAGCGCAGTGCGATTGATGGCTGCAAGATCGGCGTGGTTGGCACGGCAGTATTCCGGGAGAAGCTGCGTGGACTGCTGGAAGAAAAAGGTGCATCGTTATTTTCAATCTGTGATATGCATGTCAGAATGTGCCCGGATATAGAAAAGTTAGATGTGGCAATTCAGAATTTATCAGATTATCGATGGATCGTATTTACAAGCCAGAATGGTATCCGGTTATTCTTTGACCGGGTGTGCGCGTGTGCAGTCGATCTTCGGAAGTTTGCAGATATTCGGTTTGCTGTGGTTGGAAGTGGCTGTGCGCAGGCACTGGAGCAGTATGGATTTTATGCGGATTATATACCGGAGCAATATACGACAGAAAGTCTTGCAAATGGGCTTTGTACCGTTGTAAAATCAGGGGAAAAGGTTTTGATCCCGCGGGCGAAGGAAGGAAGCCAAGTCTTGGAACAGATTTTATCTGCGAACCAGATTGACGCGGAGATTCTATCCATCTACGATGTGCGTGGCGCGCGGACAGAAAATTGGAAATACTTAAATAATTACGATGCAATTTTATTTGCAAGCGCTTCCGGGGTGCATGCATTTGCAGATTGCCTTGCCGAGACCGGACAGCCAGACTGGAACCCGGCACAAGGAAAGAAGCGCATTGTACTTGGCACAATCGGACAGGTGACAGCAGACGCCCTTATAAAATGTGGTCTGCCCGCCGATGTCGTCCCGGAACAGTGCGATGCGGAAGGCCTGGTAAGGGCATTGGAAAAGGCGTTCGAAATGAAGAAATCGTAAAGGTCGATTTTGATTATACTGAGAAGTCGAGTTATAATAGGTAATTGCGGAATGTAACCAATAAAATATATGTTAGTAGATATGTGACTATTACGCAATTACCATATAGAAACTGCAAGAGGAAAAGAGGAATATACACACATGATACGATTAAGAAGATTGAGAGAAAATGAAGTACTGCGAAACATGGTGCGCGAGACACAAATCAGCAAATCCGATCTCGTCTACCCGGTATTCATCAAAGAAGGAACCAATGAGAAGAACCCGGTCGATTCCATGCCGGGCATCTACCAGTATACATTGGATCGGTTCGATGAGGAACTAGAGCGCATACAGGCAGCTGGCATTCCGGCGATTTTGATCTTCGGTATCCCGGAGCACAAGGATGAATGCGGCAGCGGCGCTTACGATGAAAATGGTATTACGCAGCGTGCGGTGCGCGAGATCAAGAAGAAAGCACCGGAGCTTTTAATTATCGCAGATGTGTGCCTGTGCGAATATACCTCCCACGGACATTGCGGATTGGTGCAGGACGGAAAAATCCTGAACGATGAGACACTTCCGCTGTTGGCTAAGATGGCGGTAACACTTGCCAAAGCGGGCGCAGACATGATCGCACCGTCCGACATGATGGATGGACATATCGCATATCTGCGAAAGGCATTGGATGAAAATGGATGCGTGGATACATTGCTTATGGGATACAGCGCAAAGTTTGCGTCCGGATATTATTCTCCGTTCCGGGATGCGGCACATTCCGCTCCGACATTCGGTGATCGCAGAACGTATCAGATGGACCCTGCAAATGGCAGGGAAGCATTGCGCGAATGTGAGGCAGATATCGAAGAGGGGGCGGATATCATTATGGTAAAGCCGGCACTTGCTTATCTCGATATCGTGAAAGCGGTGCGTGGTGAGACGAAACATCCGCTTGCAGTCTACAATGTAAGCGGCGAGTATTCGATGGTCAAGGCAGCAGCATTAAATGGCTGGATTGATGAGAAGCGTATCGTTATGGAGAACATGATCGCCATGAAACGTGCCGGTGCGGATATCATTATTACGTATCATGCACTTGACGTGGCTAGATGGCTACAGGATGAACAATAGAATGATTCGCAGGAATGTGTATCACGATAGATGTGTATCAGATGACAGGAGGAAGCATCATGCAGACAGAATCAGAACAGTTATTTGAAGAATCCAAGAAATATATTCCGGGCGGTGTGAATTCACCGGTGCGTGCATTCGGCTCAGTCGGACGCTCCCCGATTTTTATAAAAAAAGCGAAAGGTTCCCGTATATTCGATGAGGATGGAAGGGAATATATAGATTATGTATGTTCATGGGGACCGGGAATCCTTGGACATGCAAAGGAGACGGTGATCGAAGCGGTAAAGGCGGCCTGCGATGATGGACTGACCTTTGGTGCACCAACAAGAAAAGAGCTGGAGATTGCGGAGCTTATCACGGCACATATGCCTTCGATGGAAATGTCTCGTATGGTAAATTCCGGTACAGAGGCGGTGATGAGTGCAATCCGCGCGGCACGTGGATTTACTGGAAGAGATTACATTGTGAAATTCAAGGGATGCTATCATGGACATAGTGACGGACTTTTGGTAAAGGCAGGCTCTGGCGTGATCACACAGACGGTGGCAAACAGTGCGGGTGTCCCGGAGGGCTATGCGAAATATACTCTCGTTGCAGAGTATAACGATGAGGAATCCGTAAAACAGTTATTCGATGCGTATAAGGGACAGATTGCAGCAATCATTGTCGAGCCGGTTGCGGCAAATATGGGTGTTGTGCCACCGAAGGCAGGATTTTTAGAGTTCCTGCGTGACATCACGCAGACGGATGGTGCATTACTGATCTTCGATGAAGTTATCACAGGATTCCGTCTGGCACCGGGTGGCGCACAGGAATATTTCCATATCAAGCCGGATCTGACAACACTTGGCAAGATCGTTGGTGGCGGTATGCCGGTTGGAACCTACGGAGGCAGACGCGAGATCATGCAGTGCGTGGCACCGCTTGGCGAGGTATATCAGGCAGGAACCCTGTCCGGTAATCCGATTGCGATGACCGCAGGCATTGAGACATTGAAGCTGCTGGATGCACATCCGGAAGTGTATGCAAAGCTCGAAGGAAAAACCGCAGGACTTGCACAGGCAGCAAGAGAGGCATTTGGCAATCGGGTCTGTGTCAACCAGATCGGCTCATTGATGAGCATTTTCTTCACAGACAAGCAGGTAGTTGATATGGATACCGCCATGACGAGCGACACGAAGCAGTATGCAGCATTCTTCCGACATATGCTTGATCATGGAATCAACCTCGCTCCATCGCAGTTTGAGGCAATGTTTATCTCAGATGCACATACAGAGGAAGATATCCGGAAAACGATTGATGTTATGAAAGAATTTGCACACAGATAGATCGTGGATAAAATAAGAAATTGATTAAAAAATGAAACGAATGAAATAGAAACCAGTTTGGAGGAAAACGATGAGTGATACAAGGAAAGATGTCGTGATTATCGGTAGCGGTCCCGCAGGTTTATCGGCGGCGGTCTATGCGAAACGTGCGTTGCTGGATGTGGCAGTAATCGAGAAGGAAATGTTCAGCGGCGGACAGATTGTCACAACCGACCGTGTGGATAATCTGCTTGGCTTCTACGGAACAAATGGCTATGATCTGTCAGTAAAGTTCCGGGAACATGCAGATGCGCTGGAGGTTCCATTTATGGAGGGTACGGTGACGGACATTGCCAATCAGGATGATTACAAGGAAGTGCATCTGGAAGATGGCAGTGTGATCGAGACAACAGCAGTAATTGTAGCGACTGGTGCGACCCATCGAAAGCTTGGCGTGGAAGGCGAGGCAAAGTTTGCCGGCGCCGGTGTTTCATACTGTGCAACCTGTGACGGTGCATTTTTCAGGAATAAAACGGTGGCCGTTGTCGGTGGCGGTGATGTGGCACTTGAAGATGCCCTGTACCTTGCAAATGTATGTGAGAAGGTCTACCTGATTCATCGTCGTGATGAGCTGCGCGGTGCCAAGGTATTGCAGCAGCGGATCTTCGATGCGGCAAATATCGAATTCCTACCACACACCGAAGTACGAAAGATCTGTGGTGAGAACATGGTTGACCATATCGTGATCGAGGATAACCGGACAGAAGAAAAACGAGATCTCGCATTATCCGGCATCTTTATCGCGGTTGGCATGCAGCCACAGACTGCACTTGTAAAAGAGGTCGTAGAGATGGAGAACGGCTATATCCGTACCGGTGAGGACTGCCGCACAAATATACCATTTCTATATGCAATCGGAGATGTGCGCACCAAGACTGTCCGCCAGATCGCAACTGCAATCGGAGATGGTGCTGCTGTGATCGCGTCACTCGAACACGATCTGTTACAGTAAACATGTAGAGAAATTTCCATACATTGACAATCCTACCCACAAGATATATAATGTCTTGGATTTTACACAGTAGATATTGTACTTTCATACAAAAATCAAGGCAACACAAGACAGGATTGTCTTGTGAATACAGATTGGAAGAAAGTAAGATTTGTGAATGATTGTCGAAGCAGAGAGATGTTTAGGTGTCGATCTATCAGATAAAAGAAATATAAATATGTTTGGAACTTAGAAGTCCTTGATGTTCTGTGGATATTCAGCAATGTTTGAACACGATGTTCAAACAAGCCGCCACTGAGCCACGGATGGCGAATTGGCGGCGGTTGCGTCAAGAATAAAAAAATAAATCAGAACATCTAGCACTTCTTAGTTCCAATACATCTGATATTTCTTTTATCTGATTTGATCGATTCTAACATCTCTCTGGATTGGCAATCGTCCGAGGTTCAAAAGGAAAAAGGAGACAATCATGTCGAAGTTACGTTATCATATCGCAGTCATGGCTGCAAAATTCAGCAAAGTCATCATCCGCCTTTCGGGGCGCAACGGCACGCATACCCCAGGCGTCGTTGCGAGAAAAATCTGCCCGGATTTCATGGCGCAGGCACCGAAGGCACCGCTCTGTATCTGCGTGACAGGTACGAACGGCAAGACGACCGTATCAAACATGCTGACTGATATGCTGGAGAAGGAAGGCAAGAAGGTAGTCAGCAACCGGACCGGTTCGAATATCGTGCCGGGCTGCGTGACAAACCTGCTGAACAGCGTCAACTGGCTTGGCAGATGCCGCGTCGATGCGACCGTATTCGAGGTGGACGAGCGTGCATCCCGTCTGATCCTTCCATATGTAAAGCCGGATTATCTCGTTGTGACGAACCTGTTCCGCGATTCACTGAAGCGAAACGCACATCCGGACTACATTTTCAGTGTCATTGACACGTACTGCCCGGACACAACGAAGCTGATCTTAAATGCAGACGAGCAGTGCAGCAGCAACTTAAAGCCGAACAGCGAGCATGTTTATTTCGGTATCGGAAAGCAGGATGATGACAAGACGGAACCATACAACCTGATCGCCGATTATACATTATGCCCAAAATGTGGTACGAAGCTCAAGTTCAACTACCTTCGTTATCATCATATTGGAAATGCATATTGTCCGAACTGCGATTACAAGTCTGCAGATGCAGATTATCTCGCAACGAAGGTCGACAAGGAAGGCAAGAAGTTAATTGTCCGTGAAAAGGATGGAAACGAGATCGAGTACGCACTGATTCATGATGCGTTGTTTAATATTTATAACGAATTGACCGTAATCACGATGATGCGGGAGCTTGGATATTCTTCCGATGAGGTGAAGAAGCGGATCGCGGAGATCCATGTGCCGGAATCCCGTTACAGCGAGACGAAGGTCGGAAATGTGACAGTTGTTCAGGCACTCAGCAAAGGACAGAGCGCAGTCAGCTCCTGCCGTACGTTCGAGTATGTGGCAGAAGAGCCTGGTAAGAAGGTCATCATGATCGCAGAGGATGACTTCAGCGACAGACAGAAGAGTATCGAGTTTATCGGCTGGATCTACGACCTTGAATACGAGCAGTTTGCAAGAGACGATGTAATGCAGGTAGTCTGCTGTGGACCAAGATGTCTCGATCACCGTGTGCGTGCGCTGATCGCCGGAATCCCGGAGGAGAAGATCGCGTGGGATCTCGATGAGGTTGCAGCGGTCGATAAAGTAAAGTTAGAGGGCGTTGATAAGGTATATATCTTATACGACTGCGATACCTATGGTATTTCCTGCAAGATGAAGCAGAAGCTTTTGAAGAGACTGGAGGATGAAAAATAATGAAGATTGAAATCCTTTATCCGGAACTTTGTACCTTATATGGTGACAAAGGAAATATGCAATACTTGAAGCTCTGCTTACCGGATGCAGAATTTGTAGAGACAACCTTGAATGCGAAGCCTCTGTTTTTGACAGAGGATATTGATCTGGTATATATGTGCTCGATGAGCGAGAAGAGTCAGGAAGTGATTTTGAGCCGTCTGCTTCCTTTGAAGGAAGAGATCTTCCGTGCATTTGATGCAGAGAAGACAGTATTCTTCTTCGTTGGAAATGCGCTCGAACTGCTTGGCAAATACATCAAGCGGGAAGATGGCAGCAAGGTGGAAGCGCTGGCGTACTTAAACAGCTATTCGGTCAGACAGACCCCGAACCGTTTCAATACATTGATGAAGGCAAAATTCGATGATATTACATTGCTTGGTTATACAAGCCGTTTCTCCCATACATTTGGAATCCCGGAGCAGGAGAGCTTTTGTAAGGTTGAGATGGGAACTGGTATGAATCCGAAGTCGGTATTTGAAGGTATCCGCAAAGGAAAGATTCTTGCGACTTACATGCTTGGACCAATCCTTGTAGCAAACCCGGATTTCACACATTACCTTTTGCGTATGTTAGACGCAGATATGGAGAAAATACCGTATGAAGATGCGATGCGGGATGCCTATAACCAGAAAATGAAGGAGTTTGAAAAGCCGGATTTGGAATTATCTTAAGTCTGAAATACAGAATTCATTCTTTTTTCACTTGCGAAGTGAGAGAATGAGGAGTATATTATAGCTTGATTATGAAGAAAATGAGTCACACAGAGTAGGAGGTACGAGTGTATGACTGACGTTGAAGTATTTGAGAATTATGAATCAGAGGTACGTTCTTATTGTAGAAGCTTCCCTGCGGTCTTTACGACTTCAAAGGGTTCGATCATGAAGGATGAGAACGGAAAGGAATATATAGATTTCTTCTGCGGAGCAGGAGCCTTAAACTATGGACATAACAATGACTATATTAAGGAAAAGATGGTTGCATACCTGATGAGTGATGGAATTATGCATTCGATGGATATGATGACTGTTCCGAAGAAAGAGTTTTTGCAGTTCTTTGAAGAAAAGGTGTTACAGCCAAGAGGATTGAATTTCAAGGTAATGTTCCCTGGACCAACCGGAACCAATGGCGTAGAGGCTGCATTGAAGCTGGCGCGTAAAGTAAAGAAGAGAAATCAGATCTGGGCACTCATGGGATGTTTCCATGGCATGACACTTGGCGCATTGTCTCTGACAAGTGATGCAGGCAGCCGTGGCGGTGCAGGCGTATGTCTGAATGATGTTACACATATTCCGGCGCCTTATATGTTCCCGGAGCTTGATACAATCAAATATATGGAGACATTGCTTACGGATGATCACTCAGGTGTGGAGAAGCCGGCAGCAATCATTATCGAGACCGTACAGGCAGAGGGCGGTGTGCATGTATTTTCCAATGAATATCTGCAGGGTGTCCGTGCACTGTGTGATAAATATGACATTTTGATGATTGTGGATGATATTCAGGTAGGCTGTGCGAGAACAGGAACCTTCTTCTCGTTCGAGCGTGCAGGTATCGTACCGGATATGTTCGTAATGTCGAAGTCCATCGGTGGATATGGTATGCCATTTGCTCTGACAATGTTCAAGCCGGAGTTAGATATCTGGTCACCGGGCGAGCACAACGGAACGTTCCGTGGCAACCAGCTTTCTATGGTTGCAGCGAAGGCAGGACTGGAATATATGCTTGACCATAAGGTTGAGGCTGAGGTAAAGCGCAAAGAGGGAATCATCCGCAAATATATGGATGAGAACATTGCAAGACCGGGTGTGGAGATCCGGGGAATCGGCTGTATCTGGGGCGTCCAGGTTGCAGATGGAAAGCTTGCTTTGGCAATCTGTAACAAGTGCTTTGAAAAGGGATTGATCATGGAACGTGCAGGCCGAGATAACAATGTGTTGAAGCTGATGCCGGCGCTTGTGGCAACGGATGACGAATTGATGCGCGGACTGGATATCATCAGAGATTCAATGAATGAATTGATGTAAGAATTGTACAGAGATAATCTGTGAAGAAAGTAAATCGAGCAGGATGTATGAACCTGCTCGATTGTGTTTTATTTTAGATAATTTTGATGTACTTGAAAAATGGAAAGGTATGATAGATTGTATGGAACCTTGGATGGGAAGAACAGCAGCCGTCGTAGATCTTGGTATGCTGAAAAATAACTTAGCAGAGATCCGCAAGAAATTAAAGCCGGGTGTCGAACTCATGGCGGTTTTAAAGGGTGACGGATACCGGCACGGCGCGGAAGGATTGTATCCGACATTGAAAGCCTGCGGCGTGACCAACTATGCGGTTGCATTGTGGAGCGAGGGTGTTGCCTTGCGGGAGCATGGCGCGACAGAGCCGATTCTTGTGCTTGGAGATACCAGAGATTATGACTTAGATGAGGCAGTCCGTTACAATCTGGACTTTCCAGTATTCTCGGTGGAATATGCGAAGACGGTTGCCGAGGCAGCGAAACGGCAGGGAAGAAAGCAGAATATACAGATCAAGCTCGACACCGGAATGAGCCGGATCGGGTTCCCGGATAACGATGAGACGCTTGAAGCAATCAAGGAGATTTCACAGATGGAATCCCTGAATATGACAGGCATTTTCACGCATTTTGCACGTGCAGATGAGTACGATCATAAGAGTGCAGGGAAGCAGCTTGACCGCTTTCTGTGTATGACAGAGAAGTTAAAGGAAATGGGAATCACATTTCCGAAGTATCATGTGGCGAACAGCCCGGCGATTTTGCTGATGCCGGATTCGCAGCTCGATATGGTACGTGCCGGAGATATCTTATATGGCTTGAATCCAATCGACGAAGAAGGGTTCAAAAAAGAGAACTTCAAGGAGATTTTGAGCTGGTACACGTATGTGGTTATGGTGAAGGAGGTTCCGACAGGAACGGAGGTTGGTTATGGCGGCACATTCGTGACGAAGCGTCCGACGAAGATCGCAACCCTGCCGGTTGGATTTGCGGATGGATACCGGAGAGATCTGTCGAACCGAGGAAAGGTGCTGATCCGTGGACAGGAAGCACCGATCATCGGAAGAGTCTGTATGGATCAGTGTATGGTCGATGTGACAGATATCCCGGATGTACAGAGAAACGATCAGGTGACGCTACTTGGCGGAGACCTTTCCATCCAGTGGATGGCAGATCTGCTTCAGACAAATGTCGATGAGATTGTATGCAATATCTCCCAGCGTGTACCGCGTGTCTATATTGATTCCACACAGGAATCATAAGTTCGTAGTAGAAAGAGGAAAGTTATGCAACAGGAAACCCGTGTAAGAAATGCCTCGCGAAATGTTGTGTTTGGCATGTTTTTGAAAGGCTATCAGATACTGCTTCCATTTATCATGCGTACAGCAATTATGTACTACATGGGCGATGGGTATCTCGGCTTAAACAGCTTGTTTGGTTCGGTGCTGTGGGTGTTGAACCTTGCGGAGTTGGGCGTTGGTTCAGCGATGGTTTATTCCATGTACCAGCCGATTATCGACAATGATAAAGAGCAGATCTGCGCGTTGTTAAAATTATATCAGAAATATTACCGGATCATCGGACTGGTAATCGCAGTCGTTGGCGGAATTCTGACGCCGTTTATTCCGTATCTTGTAAAGAGTGATATGCCGGAGGGCGTGAGCATCTATGTCGTGTATCTGCTCAATCTGTTCTGTACCTGTATGTCGTACTGGCTGCTCGCGTACAAGAACAGTCTGCTGACTGCACACCAGAGAAATGATGTAGCGAGCAAGGTCATGCTTGTGACGAATACGTTCCAGTATGCGGCACAGTTAGTTGTCGTTATGACAATCGGTGATTATTATATCTATCTGATTGTACAGATCTTCACACAGATCGTTACGAATCTGGTAACGGCATATTTTGCGAATAAGATGTATCCGGAATATAAGGCAGTCGGAAAGCTGCCGAAGGAGACAGTAAAGAAAATCAATAACCGTATCAGAGATCTCTTCACCATGAAGGTGGGACAGGTCATTGTGTCGTCTGCGGATACGATTGTTATATCTGCATTTTTAGGACTTGCTGCGAATGCATTTTACAACAATTATTACTATGTGCTGACTGCGGTAACCGGAATCATGAATGTTGTGTTCGTATCGTGCACTGCAGGTATCGGAAACAGTATTCTGATGGAGTCGGAAGAAAAAAACTATACGGATTTGAAGAAGCTTTCATTTATCATTATGTGGCTTGCCGGTATGTGCAGTGCGGTTATGCTCTGTCTGTATCAGCCGTTCATGCGGCTCTGGGTAACAGAGAAGCGGATGCTTCCATTTGCAGTCGTTGTTTGCATGGTTGTGTATTTCTTCATCAGCCAGGTAAACCAGATTCTGATCACTTACAAAGATGCAGCGGGAATCTGGCATGAAGACCGGTTCCGTCCACTTGTGACGGCACTTGTGAATCTGGTGCTGAATATTATTCTTGTACAGTTTATTGGTATCTATGGTGTTATCCTGTCTACCGTTATTTCGGTGCTGGCTGTTGGTATGCCGTGGATTCTGCACAACCTGTTTACGGTATTATTTAAGCGGAATGCATGGGAATATATACGGAAGCTTCTGTATTATACAATCGTGACAACGATTGTATGTACACTTACCTATCTGGTTGCAAGCCAGATACCGGGCGTTGGAATTCTGGCGCTGATCCTGAAGGCAATCGTGTCTGTGATCGTGTCAAATCTGTTGATGTTTGTGGCTTATTTCAAGATGGGAGAGTTTGCAGAAGTAAAGAAACTTGTGATACGCGTATTGAAGAGACAGGCTTAATGTGGGGCGGCAGCAACCATGTGAGCGGGAAGGAGAACATATGAGGAAGTCAAAATTATGGGCGGCATGTGTGATGGCGGCAGCGATGCTTGCACTGACTGCATGCGGAAAAGAAGATAAACTGGTGCTGGTGACAACCGAAGCGGCAGCGTCACAGAGTGATGCGACAACGACCGAAGATATTCTGGCAGATATCCGGGAGGAAGCAGAGAATACAACGGAAGAGGAAAAGAAGCGAGAACCCGCCTCAGAGGAAGATAAGAAGGTCACGATGGAAGCAATCTATGATGCAAACAAAGGGGATACATTGCTTGCGGGTGGAAACAATTACAGTTTGAATACAATCTATTACAGTGATGGTGTTGAGGTGTATTCGGAATATCAGTTTCTTGGGTTTGCCGAGGACGGCACGTATCTGCAGGCGTACGAGGATTCAAATGGAGTCGTGCAGGTGCTTGATAAAGAATATGGCTATTGGTATCTGATTGATGAGGACAAGACGTGTTATGCATTGATCTATCCAGAACCAAATGTGGCAGATGCGATCATCAATACGAATCACAACGATATGATTATCTCTCTTACAGAGGCGGATCAGACGATCAAGGATATCTACCGTGAGGACGGAGATCTGGTTGTGGAGACAAATTATAAGAATGACAACGCATCTTATGTATTCCAGTATGTTCTGGATGACAATTACAAGGTGCTTGAATATTATTGTTACGATGCCAATGGGGAAAAGGTATCATATTCCTGGGTGACAGAAGGAAATTCTTATACATATCCGGAGGCAATCGCGACCGCACACGAGTCTATGATGACGCGGACAGTTACGTTCAAGATTTTAGAGGGAAAAGGACTGGAGAGCAGTTATACAGTTCCAGTGGACAAACCGGTACAGCTTGCATTGCTGGAATATAAAGCATACACGGATGAGGCATGCACGACAACTTGGGAAGAGACCGCCGACGATTCAGGCATGTATACCGATGAAGTTATCTATCTCAAACGTGAAGGTGCGGACACAACAGAGGGAACAACGGAAGATTCGACGACAAATCCGTAAATCTCTTTACAAATCAGTGGGATATGTAGTATACTACGGGTAAGAACGAATAGTAGGAGAATGTAAAAAGGAAGTGAGAATATGAGTATGAATATTAGCAGCAATTTTTTTAATAGCATGCTTGGAACATCTTCCAGCAATTCAAGCAGTGGATTGATGGGACTTCTCAGCGATTACAACTCCATTCGGAACGGCAGTTATCTGAAGCTTGCAAAACATTATTATTCGAACGATAGTGCGAAGAAGGCAACGCAGAAGCAGTTTTCCAAGAGTAACATAGAGACGAAGACAGAGGATACTGCGACAAAGACGGCATCCGAGGATGCATGGAAGGATCTGAAAACATTGAAGGATGAGAAGCTGTATCAGAGTGCGGATACAGATAAGATCCAGAAGAATGTAAAGAGCTTTGTCAGCAATTACAACAGTGTGATGGAGAGTGCACAGAATTCAGATAAATCAGGCGTACTGAAGGATGCATCCAGACTGGCTTCTCAGACTGGAAATTATACAAGTGCATTAGCCAAGATCGGAATTACGGTGAAAAGTGATAACACACTTGCATTTGACGAGGAGGCATTTGCATCCGCAGATATGTCGGATGTGAAGAAACTGTTTGCCGGAGATTTCTCTTTCGGCAGTAATACACAGAGTCGTATGTTGCAGCTTGCAAGCGATGCATCTGCAAATTCATCGTCTGTATTTTACAATCAGTACGGAGCAGTGGCAGGCGCGTCAGTTGGAAGCTTCTACGATAGCTTATTCTAATTAGCAGAGACAGAAATATATAGTTCAATCTCCCCAAGAGGATTGATAATAAGAATGGGAAGATCCGCGGGTTGACTGTGGATCTTCTTCTTTTGTCTGGAAATGGGAGGACTGGTGCAATATGGCAAAAATACGAATCGACAAATATTTGGCAGATGCGGGTTTTGGCAGTCGAAAGGATGTGAAAGGACTGCTGAAGGCAAAACAGGTCACCATAAATGGTGAGATGTGTGTCCATGCGGAGGAAAAGCTGGAACCGGCGCAGGATGTTGTCTGTGTGCAGGGTAAAATGGTCGTGTATGAGAGTTTTTCTTATTATATGCTGCATAAACCACAGGGGGTGGTGTCTGCAACGAAAGATGCACATGAAAAAACAGTTGTGAATCTTATTACAGAACAAAAACGACGCGATTTATTTCCGGTAGGACGGCTGGACAAAGATACGGAAGGGCTGTTGATTTTAACCAACGATGGAAAGCTGTCAAATGATCTGCTGGCACCGGGAAAGCATGTGGAAAAAACCTATTATGCAAGGATCAAAGGCATGGTCACGAAGAAGGAGGTCGCTGCTTTTGCTGAGGGTGTAGATATCGGAGATGAGCTGCTCACAGCACCAGCTGAACTGAAGATTCACAAGGCAGGGAGCGAAAGTGAGATCGAAATTACGATCACAGAGGGGCGGTATCATCAGATTAAACGAATGTTTGAAGCGGTAGGTATGCAGGTGCTATATTTAAAGCGTTTGCGTATGGGACCGTTGTATCTGGATGAGTCGCTTGCGTGTGGTGAATATCGGAAACTTACCACAGAGGAAATCCAGAGCCTGAAAAACAGAGAAGAATGGTAAATCGTTTGTGAAATACGAGAAAGTATGTTGACATATGAGGTAGAAAAAGTATAAACTGTAAAGAAGGTATTGCAGTTTTGCAGGAGGAAACGATATGGACGAAAATAAGAATCCGGAATCCAGATATGACGTGGATGAAGAAGAGGGTGCCACCACCGTATTACGTGCGATGGATGCAGAAACTGAGGACGAAGAAGAGGGCGCGACGACGGTATTGCGCGCAGAAGATATGACACCTGAGGATGACGATGATACGGAAGGTGCAACGACGGTTCTGACAGGACCAGAACCAGCGATGATGGGTGCAGCACCAGCACCGGGCGCACCACAGTTTGAGGACAAGACACAGATGCTTCCGCCACAGGGAGCACCGATGGGAATGCCGATGGGACAGATGCCGAACGGACCGATGGGAGCACCAATGGGACAGATGCCGAACGGACCGATGGGAGCGCCAATGGGACAGATGCAGAATGGACCGATGGGAGCACCAATGGGACAGATGCAGAATGGACCGATGGGAGCACCAATGGGACAGATGCCAAATGGATCAATGGGAGCACCGATGGGTATGATGCCGAATAACGGACAGATGCCGCCGATGAATGGTGGAAAGCCGCCAAAGGCGCCGAAACCACCGAAAGCTCCGAAGGAGAAAAAACCGAAGGTACCAAAACAGCCAAAAGTAAACAAAGATGGTTCACCAAAGAAGAAAAAGACAGGTCTGATCGTGGCTATCTGCGTCGTTGTGGTATTGGCACTGGGCGCAGGCGCATATTTCCTGTTCTTTACGCCAGAGAAACGGTATGAGAGGAAGATGGATGTTGCTGAGAAGGCGATGACAGACAGCAATTACGAAGAAGCTGTCACGGCGTATGAAGCAGCACTTGGTATCTTTGATGACCGGGTTCCGGCTATGAACGGTTTGTTATCCGCACAGATTAGTGCCGGTGAAAGCGATGGGGCAAGAGAGAATTTCACAGAGTTCCGTACAACAATCACGGGCTTTGATGCAGATAAAGTAACAGAGAACAGTGAGGATATCGTAGCATTCTATGAATACGCAGATGATCTTTACAGTGATACGGATTCTCTGATCGATGCATATAAGGAAGGGTATAACCTGACAAATGACAACGGTCTGAAGAAGAACCTCGTAACTGCATATGTAGACCGTGCCGATGCAATGGATAACTCTGATTATGAAAATAAGATTGCTGCTTATGGAGATGCTTTGGATCTCGACAGTACGAATGAGTCGGCTCTGAGTGGAAGAAAGGCATGTGCATATGCTGTTTTGGATGATATGATGGATGCACAGCAGTATGATCAGGCAGAATCCTTTATCAATACATATGCGGACAGCATGTCGGATGTGGACTTCTCTTCTTATACAGAGAAGATTGAGTCAGAGCGTGCGTTGATGACAGCCAGACATGATCTGATGGAGCAGGTAATCAGCCTGATGTCAGCTTCCGATTATGCAGGCATGATGGACGTGGATGGTTCCGATAATGCAAGTACAGTTGTTGCAAATATGGACGGTGATTCTTATGTTTATGCAACGGATGGCTATGACAGCTCCTATACAGGAAAAGCTGCGGGCGTTTACACATATTCTACTTTGTTGAGTTCTGGTTATTACTTCTATTATGGTGATTACGAGAACGGTGTGCGAAGTGGACAGGGAACGATGTTCGTCAAGATGGATGGTTATAATCAGGCATATCTGGTTTATGAAGGTGCATGGAGCAACGATAAACCGAACGGTGCAGGTACTGAGACATCTGTCAACGAGGACGCTGGCGATGAGCTTGTAACGGTAACCCGTTCTGGTAATCTGGTAGATGGATTGTTTGATGGAGAGGTAACTGTATCGCTTGTATCGAACGATGAAGAGTATGGTGGAACTTACACAGGTACATTTACTGCATCGAACGGTGATGCACCGGATATCCGAGAGAATTATCCGGATCTGGATTTTAGTGATGTATCGGAAGATAAAACAGTTTATGTGGTACTGGAATGTGACGGTTCACCAATGTACTGGCACTTCTCAAAGGGATCAGCCGCAAAGCTCGGTATACATACTTTTGGGAACTAAGATAAAAATAAATGGTGGTAAAACATATGGACATATTGATCAATGACTATATAAATGGAGAGCGCTCCCTGTGTAGGGATGAAGCTCAGTTTTCCGCGTATCTGTTCCAGATTTTGAACGGATGCAAACGTGTCAAGATCGATTCTGACAATTTTACAAATAAGACTTACGAAGTAATGCAGGCATATTATATGCCGGCGTTCCTGCGTGATTACTTCAATTATGCGGACAGTAAAGCTGAATTCAACCGGAAGCTTGTGACATTTGCAAACCGGAAGTTACGTGCACTGTATGCAGGTGAAGAGGCGCAGGGGGCGATGCTTGAGGATGTAGATGCCAAGGCAGTGAATGCTGCGGAGATTTACAATCTGGATAAGGAACTGGATATAGAAAATCCGGGGTTCGATCTTGGAAAGCATATCAATGGATGGTCTGGAAAAGAACGCGAATATCGAAATCCGCTTGCACGTTGGATGATGAATGTGCGACCGGATATCGCAGTTTTGCTGAAACGACGCGGCATCAAGCGTACAGAGCTACGGATGCATGAGATTGATTGTCATTATCTGAATAGTGTAGACACGTATCCAGCGATGATTGGACGCGTGGATGAAAAAGGACATGTGACTGGGTGCAAGAAGATCGTGTGTACGAAGCAGCAGGTAGAACAGTATGCGTTGGAGTTTCTGTGTGAGACACCAACGGAAGAATACGCAGATACCATCGGTATGAAATGGTGGGGACCGGCGAAGGAGTCGGACACACCGGTAGAAGACAGCGGTATTGCGATTGAACCTGGCTTTATTAGTATGGCGAATCTGGTTAGTGCAAAGAATGCACAGATGTATGAGGAAGTGGACAAGCCGATCGCAATGCAGAAATTGCAGGAATACAACAAAGCATTCTATGCGGAAGAGCGGAAAGTGAAGGAACCGAAAGCAATCCTCGGAAGTGTTTTGGAATTACAGATATAAGCAGGATAAGAAAAAGGGTTGAAACATAGTTGTTTCAACCCTTTTTTATGGATACAGAATCTATCAATTATTCCATAGCTGCTTTTAATGCGGCGTCTAAATCCTCTAAGATATCATCGATGTTCTCCAGACCAACAGAGAAACGAACCATACCAGCATCAATACCAGCTGCAACAAGCTGCTCGTCGGATAACTGGCGATGTGTTTCACTTGCTGGATGCAGGACACAGGTACGGATATCTGCAACATGCACTTCGTTGGAGGCAAGCTTTAATGAATCCATGAATTTTGCCGCAGCCGGACGTCCGCCCTTGATGATAAAGGAGATAACACCGCAGGATTTGCCACCGAGATATTTTTCTGCAAGTGCATGGTTTGGATCAGAAGGAAGTGCTGGACAACTGACACTGACAACTGCGTCACTCTTTTCAAGGTATTCTGCAACTGCCATTGCATTTTCTGTATACTGCTTCATACGAACTGGAAGAGTCTCTAATCCGAGATTCAACAGGAATGCAGAATGTGCGGCTGGATATACACCGAAGTCACGCATGAGCTGCATTCTTGCCTTGACGATATATGCCATATTGCCATAAGATTTTGTATAGCAGGTTCCATGGTAGGATTCGTCAGGCTCGACAAGCTCTGGGAACTTGCCATTATCCCAGTTGAACTTGCCGCTGTCTACGATGACACCGCCGATCTGAACGGCATGTCCATCCATATATTTACTTGTGGAATGTACGACGATATCAGCACCGAAGTCAAAAGGTTTACAGAGAATCGGAGTTGCAAATGTGTTGTCTACGATCAATGGAACTCCCATTGCATGTGCAATATTTGCGAAACGCTCAATATCAAATACAGTCAGCGCCGGGTTTGCGATTGTCTCGCCAAACACGAGCTTTGTATTCTCTTTAAAACAGGCCTTGATCTCATCGTCAGACATATTTTTATCCACGTAGATACATTCAATGCCAAGCTTCTTCAAAGTGAAAGAGAACAGATTGATCGTGCCGCCGTAGATTTCAGGGGTACTGATGATGCTGTCACCAGCCTGACAGATATTTAAGATGGAAAGCAAGGTAGCTGCCTGTCCGGAAGTGGTACACATGGCACCGACACCACCTTCCAGGGCTGCAATTTTCTCCTCGACTGCCATGACTGTTGGATTGGCAAAACGGGAATAACAGAGTCCTTTTGTTGGATCATCAAAGATGCCGGCAACTTCTGCGGCAGATTCGTACACATACGTTGTACTTTGGACGATAGGCAGAACACGAGGCTCGCCATTCTTTGGTGTATAGCCTGCATGCAGGCATTTTGTTTCATCTTTCATTGTAATAAAACCCTCCTATGGTATATAGTAGTTACTATGATTTAATGTAACATAAATACTATATTAATACAACAGTCGGGTGTAAGCGAGAGCTTTGCATGTTATTTCGCGAAATAACGACGAAAAAAATGAGAAATTCTGAAAAAATTGCTTGCAAAATAAAATTCCGTATGGTAATATCTAACTCTGTGATATATTTTTATATTCCTTGCTTCCGACCAGTTCGGAGGCCAATAGACCATAAGGAGGTGCAATAACATGAACAAGTATGAATTGGCGTTGGTTGTTAGCGCAAAGATTGATGATGACGCAAGAACTGCTGTTGTAGATAAGGCTAAGGCTATTATCGAGAAGGCAGGCGGCACAATCACAAACGTTGACGAAAAAGGCAAGCTGAGATTAGCATACGAGATTCAGAAGATGAAGGAAGGTTTCTACTACTTCATCCAGTTTGATGCAAACGCTGAAGCTCCAGCTCAGATCGAAGCAAGTGTTCGTATTATGGAATCTGTTCTCAGATATCTTTGTGTTAGACAGGACGCAGAGTAATAGTTAGGAGGATTTCCGATGAACAAAGTAATTTTGATGGGTCGTTTAACTCGTGATCCGGAAGTTAGATATTCACAGGCTGCAGAGCCTTTAGCAATCGCAAGATATACACTTGCAGTTGACCGTAGATTCCAGAGAAGAGACAATTCTGGAAATGAGCAGACAGCAGATTTTATCTCCTGTGTTGCATTTGGCAGAAACGGAGAGTTTGCTGAGAAGTATTTGAAGCAGGGTACAAAGATTGCGATTACAGGTCGTATTCAGACAGGCAGCTATACCAATAAGGACGGCAATAAAGTTTATACAACAGAAGTTGTCGTAGAAGAGCAGGAGTTTGCAGAGAGCAAGAATGCATCTGGAAACAACGGCGGTGGATATCAGCAGGAAGACAGACCGGCACCTGGTAATGCCAGTGCAGATGGATTCATGGATATTCCAACAGGATTGACAGGCAACGATTTACCATTTAAGTAAGGAAATTAAATGGAGGTAATTAGTAATGGCTTACAATAAGACAGAGAAGAGCGATCGTCCAGACGCTCCTATGAAGAGAAGACCAATTCGTAGAAGAAAAAAGGTCTGTGTATTCTGTGCAGAGAAGAATGCAGTAATTGATTACAAGGATACAAACAAGCTTAAGAGATACATCTCTGAAAGAGGTAAGATTCTTCCTAGAAGAATTACTGGTAACTGTGCAAAGCATCAGCGTGCACTTACAGTTGCAATCAAGAGAGCAAGACACGTAGCTCTTATCCCTTACGTTGTAGAGTAAGAAGAACGTATAAAACTCCAATTTGCGGATTTCCGCAGATTGGAGTTCTTTTTTGTCATAATATATACGAATTGATACAAATTAGATACATTTTCATGGTAAGATAAGAACAGTAAAATAAAGGATACTGTGAGGAGATTGTGGTGAGAAAGATAAGAAAAAGACGAATGGCAGCCGTGATGGTACTCTGTGTGGGACTGCTCAGCGGATGTGCCGGCAAAACCCAGACGGATGATCTTGTGATCACGATACCGGAATATGAGAAAATTACATACACAACCGAGCCAGTCGTGCATGGAGACATTGCGCCGGTGCTCGATCTGCGATTGAAATCAGAACAGTTTGAACGGAAAGAATACTATCCTGATCATGATGAGATGGAGGTTGATCAGGTATTTGTCCATGTTGGAGATGTCGTGCAAAATGGAGACACACTTGTCACCTTCTCTTCGGAGGATATAACGGAGGAACGAAGACAGTATGAAAACCGTGTGGAAGAGGATGCGCTTCTGATCGACCATTATACGAAGCTGGATGCAATTAATCAGACAGATGAACACCAGGAGAGTATCGAGCAGTTAAAGAAAGACCAGGAGATTGCAGGACTGTACATCAAAGATCTGGACGCAAGACTGGAAGCTTATACGATTAAGGCAGAGGGAAGCGGCATTGTGAGCAGCCTGTCGGATATGCTTGATTATGGAACCGTGTATGCCGGAGATGCAGTTGTAACGATCCTGTATGGCTCGGACAATTATACTACGACGACAGAGGATGATTATGCGTTTGAGGTAGGACAGACATTTACGGCAACTTTTGGCGTTGGAAGCTATGAGGTCAGATTGACAGCGATTGATGTGCTGGCGTCGGATACGGATGCCGGGATGAAACGGCAGCTTACATTTACATTGGTTGACTCAGCGAAACGGCCAAGCTCGGATTCACTGAATCTGGAGATCGAGAAAAATGTGCTCAAGAATGTCCTGTATGTACCAGAGGATGCAATCGTGTATGTGGGAAATGACAATTACGTCTATGTGCTGGATGAAGACGGATTCCGACATGGCGTACAGGTGCAGACTGGGGCAACGATTGATGGCTATACAGTGATTGAAGATGGTTTAAAAGAGGGCGACAAGGTGGTGATTGCAAAATGAGAATCGGACAGAAACTAAAACGACAGCTGGGATTTTTGATGAGTGTACTCTGCGCGGTCTCTCTGGTTGCCTGTGGAACGAAATATGCAGATGCGCCAGCTTTGCTGGAACCGGTATCTGGAACGGAATCGTACCGGGAAGTATCTGTGGGAGATGTAGGCGATCTGAAAATCGCATATGGATCGATCGTGCCAACAGAACATGCGGTGTTCTGGACGACACAGGTCAGCGTGGCAGAAGTCCTTGTCGACGTTGGAGATTATGTGGAAGCTGGACAGGTGGTAGCTACTGCGGATCTGGAAGCGGCACAAAAGGCAAAACAGGATCTGGAAGAAGCCCGGAGTCTGCTCGTGCAAAAACGTGAGCTGGAGGTGCAGAAACAACAGCTCACGATACAGAAGCTGAATCTAAAACAGGCGGGAGAAAATCAACTGGGAGATTCTGACAGTGCTGCGAAAACAGGAAAAGAGATCGAGACGGAACAGGAAAATGCCAATTATGATGAACTGCTTTACAAGCACCAGCTTGCCGATTACGATGATCAGATTCAGAAGCAGCAGGAGATCATTGAAGATGGAACCCTCAAGGCAACTGCAAGCGGGTATGTTTCTTATGTGCGTCAGTTTACATATGGCAATCAGGTTACAAGCTCGATGAATGTTATCACGATTGCAGATTATGAGGATACATATATTCAGATACAGAATACAACGATCAAAGACAAGCTTCTGGAGAAATACGACCGTTATTATACGATACAGGATGGCGCGAAAATTTCGCTTCGGGAGTATGCCTATACAACACAGGAGCGCCTGACAGCCGAAAATCAGCAGAAATATCCGGCACTTCGAATGCAGTATGAGGATGCTCAAAAGAGCGCGCCAGTCGGTTCTGTAATCGCCGTTTATCTCGTCAGAGACCGCGTGGAAGATGTCCTGTATGTCGGAAACGATTCTATCTATGAGGACGATCAGGGATCATTTGTCTATGTAAAAAATGGGGAGCAGCGCGAACAGCGCTACATTGAGACAGGAGTCAGTGACACGGTAAATACAGAGGTGATATCCGGGCTTTCTGAGGGAGAAAAAGTGTATTATACATCAGAGGCTGCATGGCCGGATGCATATGAGGAATATACGGTAAGTGCTCCAACGAATTATGATTCGATGTTTTATACAAACCGCTATGCGATTGCAGATACGATGCGGATCAATTACACATCTCCATATGAAGGTACAATTCAGGAAATCTGTGTATCCAATGGAGATTATGTGCAAAAGGGCGATGTGTTACTCAAGGTTCGAACGAATGAAGGCAGCGCGAAGCTGGCGGAGATGCGGTCAGGAATTGAGGATATGAAAGAAAATCGCACGAAAGCAGTGCAGGCACATGAGAATACACTTCAGTCGCTGCAACAGGAAAAGCAGGCAGCGTTGACTGCCGGACAGACACCACTTGCAACCGGTACGGATGCACAGAAAGCAACCGACGGTGATGCAGAAGAACAGGCAAATCCGAATCTTTCATCTATGCTGGATGTCGATATTCAGATTGAGAATCTGGATTTTCAGATACAGACGCTGGATTATACATATCAGCTCAAGCAGTCAGAGGAAGCATATACGGAGGCAAGCTGTAACAATGACGGAACAGGTGTTATGTCAATCTGCGCTGAGCAGGAGGGCGAGGTGTTGGATTTCTGGAGAGACACCGGAGGCAAGCTGGAGCTTGACTCGGATATTCTGGCGATTGATACGCCGGTGAAGGAGAAATTGGCATTGTATGGTGGAAACAGCAAGGTTGCGAACGGGACACCTGTATCGGTGCAGGATGAGGAAAGTGGAAAGACGATACAGGGCATCATCTGTGGTTCTAACGGAATCACGGAAGGAACAAAGGAAGAGTATTATGTCACGACGGTAGGGAATCGTGTCTATATCACGCAGAGTCTGACGGACGACAGCCGGATGTACTATGTGAAATTAGACGGGAACGCATCCGTGGAGGATATGACCGGAAGTCAGATAATTTCCTATCCGCTGATTTCTTATTCGGATGTGTACACGATTCCGGCAGATGCGCTCTACACAGAGAAGGCGAACTCAGGCAAGGAGACATCCGGGGATTTCTATTATGTGTGGAAAATCGTAGATGGAAATATCGAGAAACAATATGTGGATGCAGCAATCTGCAACAGCGCACAGGATACATCCAAATATAAAAAGGGCGATGTAGTGGCATGTATATTTAATGGTATTTCGGAGGGAGATATACTGGCGGGACCAGTTTCAGAGGAAGAGGAGTAAAAGATGATACGGTTCGTTTTACAAAAAATTAAAAACAAAAAATGGTTGACGACCTGCCTGCTTCTGGGACTTGTCTTTCTTGTGGCGGCGGTTTCCTGTCAGCCAATGTTCAAGGCAGGCTCGCTCAACAAGATGCTGCTGGACAGCTTTCATAATGCAGGTGAGGAAGCAGAGGCATATCCGACGGTGATCGGAAGAACAGGTGCTTATGTGACGGAGAAACGTCAGACAGCTGCGGCTGTGCTCGACGGTGTGAAAGGGTATCAGCAGACATGGGAGAAATATCTTGGATCCATAAAGGCGGTGAATACGCAGACTATTCTGACGCTGGATGAACAGTCCGCACAGGGCGCGTATGGTGGAAAAGGAAAATATCTGAAGGTATCGTATATGCCGGATATGCTGGCACATACACAGGTGCTTGTCGGCGAGAACTACGATGCGTATGCTGGAAATCTGTATGGCTGTATGTTGTCCGAGAGTGTGATGGATGCCTGCGGCTTTACAGTCGGTGAGACATTGGAATTCCCACTTTGGACAGATGCAGACGGGGAAACGCTGAAGCTGCAGATCTGTGGTATCTTCAAGGAGACGGACAGCACAGACACCTTCTGGTATACAGCGCCGAATACGATGGAACAGGAGATGTTTGTAAGTGAGGAAACCTTTGATGCCATCGTGAAGCAGTTTGCACCGGAAAAGATCAACTATGCGACCAATGTGCTGCTTGATTATACGAAGATCAATCAGAAGAATGTAGCAGATGTGCAATATTATATCGAGCAATTTCATAAGGAGGATGAGAGCTTTACCGATTCGTTCCTGAATCTGCTCAAGCAGTACCAGAAGGACAAGAAAACGATAGATATCACGCTCTGGGTATTGGAGCTTCCGTTGCTTGGTCTGGTGCTTGCATTTATCTATATGGTGACTGGACAGATCATCGACACAGAACAGGGCGAGATCGCCATGATGCGGAGCCGGGGATACCGCCGCAGCCAGATTGTAGCGCTCTATGCGTTGCAGGCGTGTATTCTCTGTCTGGTGGCAATGCTGATTGGAACGCCACTTGGATATGGACTTTGTAAGCTGGCTGCATCGACCACAGATTTCCTGACATTCCATGCCGGGAATCTTTCGATGTATCATTTTACACCAGTGATGCTTGTCTATGGACTGGCGGCGTCTGCCGTTGGAATTCTGTTCATCCTGATTCCGGTCGTGATTCATTCCGGGGTATCGATCGTACAGCAAAAATCTGATCAGAAGATCAACAAGAAGATGTTCTGGGAAAAATATTTTCTGGATATCGTGTTGCTTGGCGTTTCAATCTATCTGCTTCACAATTTCAACCAGGAGATTGATAAGATCCGTGCACGGGCACTGCTTGGGGCGAAGATGGATCCGTTGATCTTCTTGGATTCTGTATTGTTTATCGTGGCGATGGGACTTGTTGTGCTGCGGTTGCTGCATTATCTTGTGCAGCTTGTCTATCATATCGGCAGAAAAAAGTGGAGTCCGGCAGTGTACGCGTCGTTCTTGCAGATCACGCGGAACTTCCGCAAGCAGGGCTTTATCTCGGTATTTTTGATTCTGACCGTGGCGATGGGACTGTTCAATGCCAATGCGGCGCGCACGATCAACCAGAACTATGAAAACCGGATCCGCTATGCAGATGGAGCCGATATCCGTTTGCAGGAGATATGGAAGATGCAGGCATTTTATGTGTCTGCCAATGATATCGACTATAACTATGTGGAGCCAGATCCGGTCAAATATGACGAGCCGGTCAAGCAGGGACTTTGCACGAGCATGGCAAAGGTAATCCGAACCAACAATATATCGGTGAGCCGGGGAAAAACGAAGATTGCTAACTGTGAGTTCATGGGAATCCATACAAAAGATTTTGGTGAGACTGCGTATTTGCAGGAGGAACTAAACAGAGACGTTCATTGGTATACATATTTAAATGAACTGGCACAGCAGGAAAATGGTGTGATTCTGTCGAAGAATCTGGCAGCGGCACTGGAGGTCAAAGTGGGGGATGTTGTGGATTGTTCCAGATATGGGGATTCCGTGATGAAGAAGGAGACGGTGCGCGGTACGATCAGCGGAAAGGTTGTAGCGGTTGTAGATGCGTGGCCGGGTTTTGTACAGTATACATATGAGGATGGAGAAGAAACCGAGCATTATCTGATCGTCGCAAACTATGCGAAAACGGTGCAGAGCTTCAAGATTTCTCCATATGAGATATGGTACAAGCTGGCAGATGGCGTGGACAGTGATGCGGTACGGGCTGTGATCGACGCGAGTGGAACGAAGTTGTCGGCATATACCGCTTTGGACCGGGATATTGATGCGATGAAGGAAACAGCGATGATACGGATTACAAACGGAATGTTCACTTTGAGCTTTGTCATTGCACTGATTCTATGTATGATTGGATTCCTGATTTACTGGATCTCATCGATTCGGCAGAGGGAATTGTTATTTGGTGTATATCGGGCGATGGGCTTAAGCGAGAAGGAGATAAACCGTATGCTTGTAAACGAGCATCTGTTTTCCACATTGCCATCGATTCTGGCAGGTGGTGCCTGCGGCGGTGTGGCGACATATCTGTTTGTGCGGTTATTTGGCGTGATCTATCTGCCGCAGAAACATAACTTAAGCATCTATGTCTATCTCGACCAGATGGATGTGTTGAAGCTTGTCGCGGTGCTCCTGGTTATGATTTTGCTGTGTATCGTGATCCTGCGGCGGCTGGTACGGAGTCTGAATATCACGCAGGCATTGAAATTAGGAGAGGAGTAGGAGTTTCGCTTATGAATATCATTGAAGCAAGAAATATTACACGGATGTTCCCGGTTGGTGACGGCGAATTCTACGCCTTGAAGCATGTCGATATTGATATACCGGCAGGGAAACTTACGATATTGAAGGGACGTTCTGGAAGTGGAAAGACCACATTGATGAATATATTAAGTGCCCTGGATGCACCGACAGAGGGAGATGTCAGTTTCGATGGACAGGTGTATTCGGAGATGGAAGATGCACAGAAGGAACAACTGCGAAGAAAAGAAATTGGGTTTGTCTTTCAGGCAGTTGCGTTGATCCCGATTATGAATGCATATGAGAATGTGGATTTTGCAATGCGGCTGGCAGAACCGGAGCTGACCGCGAAGGAGGTTGACGAACGGATCAGGGAGACACTTGCCTTGGTCGGAATGGAAGAGCGTATGCGGCATATGCCGGGACAGATGTCCGGTGGAGAGCAACAGCGGGTCGCAATCGCGCGGGCAGTGGCACACCGACCGAAGGTTGTGTTTGCAGATGAACCGACCGGAGCGCTGGATACCGAGTCTGGACTTCGGGTCATGCAGTTGTTCCGAAACCTGATCGAGAAAGAAAGCGTGACGATCGTTATGACAACACATGATCCAAACCTGATGGAGCTTGGCGATGTTGTCTATGAGTTGGAGGATGGTGAGATTATTGACAGACAAATACGAGAATGATACATTGGAAGATAGGAAAAACGACATGGCGGAGGTGGCAGATCTGGCGGAAACTGCCCCTCTGATCGTCTGCGATTCTCTCGTGAAGATCTATAAGACAAAAGAGGTTGAGGTGCTTGCTTTGCAGGGACTTGACCTGACGGTCAACCGCGGGGAGCTGATGGCAATCATCGGGAAGAGTGGAAGCGGAAAAAGTACGCTTATGAATATCGTTGGAGGTCTGGAAGTGCCATCCGCCGGACGGATTATCGTGGATGGGCAGAATCTGGCGGAATTTACAGAGCGTCAGATGGTGCAGTACCGGAAGAAACAGATTGGGTTTGTATGGCAGAAGAGCGGACGGAATCTGTTTCCGTATCTGACTTCGCTGGAAAATATTGAGGCACCAATGCTTGCAATCCATAAAAGCGCGAAGAAACGGCGGGAGAAGGCAGAGGAATTGCTGGCGTTAGTTGGCATGGAGCATAAACGGGATTCTTACCCGGCACAGATGTCTGGTGGAGAACAGCAGAGAGTGGCAATCGCAGTCGCGCTTGCAAACGAGCCGGAAATCCTGCTCGCCGATGAGCCGACCGGAGCGGTTGATACAAAGACTTCTTCGAACATTCAGGATCTGTTCCGGAAGTTAAACCGGGAGCTTGGACTTACGATCATCATAGTCACGCATGATATGAAACTTGCACATAAGGTAGACCGTGTTGTCATGATTTCGGATGGCAAGATCAGTACAGAGAAGATCCTGAAACAGCATTACCGGGATATGCTGGATCAGTTGGAATCACCGGATATGACGGATGAGACACATGAGGAATATTCCGTGCTGGATAAGGCACATCGTGTGCAGCTGAGCGATGATATGCTTGCGGCAGCAGGCATTGATACGAACAAGGTCAAGGTGCGCATCGAGGATGGACGCGTCGTGATCGAGGCGGAGGAAAAGAAAGAATGATTAAGATACTGGTAGTGGAGGATGAACGCGCGATTTCGGATCTCATTCGGATGAATCTGGAGGATGCCGGATATGCCTGCACCTGTGTATATGATGGTATGGCGGCAGCGGATCAGATAGAGACACAGACGTTTGATCTGGTTTTACTGGATATCATGCTGCCGAAGGTAAATGGATATGAACTGTTAGAATACATCAAGCCGACGGGAACGCCGGTGATCTTCCTGACGGCAAAGGCAGGACTGGACGACCGTGTCAAAGGATTAAATCTCGGTGCTGAGGATTATATCGTGAAGCCATTTGAGATCGTGGAGCTGATCGCGCGTGTACAGGTTGTGCTGCGGCGGTTTCATAAGGATGTGACAAAACTTGTGTATGGCGATCTTGTCATCAATACGGACAATCGTACAGTACTGCGGGATGGCGTGCCAGTCGAGTTGACACCGAAAGAGTTTATGCTGTTGGAGATATTTGTACGCAACAAAAATATTACCCTGTTTCGGGATAAAATCTACGAGCTTGTCTGGGAAAATGACAGCTACGGCGATACGCGTACCCTTGATCTGCATGTACAGCGTCTCCGTAAAAAGCTTGGTCTGACTGACAAGCTGAAGACGATTTACAAGGTTGGATACCGGCTGGAAGATTAAAGGAATAGAGAAGATTCGTGAAGTTTCGTTATAAAGTTGTAATTATCAATATCATATTATTATCGCTTGGAATTGGAACCGTCGGATTCTTTATGATCCGTCGGAATTTCCAGCTTGCGCTTGATGCACAGATCAAAACCTCGATCGAGGAAAACAATCTGCTGCAATCGACGATCGAGTATCGTTTGCTCGATACGATCAATTCTTCCCCGTCAAATCTTGTGTATCAGATGAAGAATTTAAGTGCCGATGTCGTAGGTAAAATGGGCGGAAACAACAAAGGTGTCTATGTGTTCTACGATGGTGCGGAGGTTGTGCATTCTGCGGCAGACGACAATAAACTTTCCTGCCCGGAGGAGCTGTGGAGTACCGCAGTGATTGGGCAGAAGCAGTACATGATCACGAAGGAAGCCGGGCGGTATTATCTGTTTTCCTGTTCAACAAGTCTGGTTCAGGACAAAAAGATGAATATTATCAATGCGCGGGATATCACCGAGACATATCAGCTGGTGGAGAATGAACGGCGGTATTTTGTCCTGCTTTTAGGTATTGTCGTGCTTTGCTGTACGGTGGCAGTGTTTGTGATTACCTATCTTCTGACGAAGCCTTTGGAGACGCTGAACCGGGCGTCGAAAAAGTTTGGAGAGGGCGATTACGAGAGCCGCGTGCATCTGCGTAGTCATGATGAAGTAGGTACACTGGCACAGACCTACAACCAGATGGCGGATGCAGTGTGTGAGCATATGGATGAACTGCAGGGAATGGTGACACGGCAGGAACAGTTCGTGGCAGATTTCACGCATGAGGTCAAAACGCCGATGACAACGATCATCGGGTATGCGGACATGCTGCGTTCCAAGGAGATGAAAAGGGAGAATCAGGTGCTTGCGGCATCGTATATTTTCCATGAAGGAAAACGTCTTGAGGCAATGTCGATGAAGCTGTTTGATTTTATTTACACGAAACACAGAAAGATTGAGTTTCAACCGATCTCGGTTGTGAACTTCATGCAGGAGGTTACGGAGAGTGTGACGCCGATCCTGGCGCAGAAGAACCAGACGCTTGTCTGTACGACGGTGGAAGCGAGGATTGAGGGAGACAGCAATCTTTTGAAATCCGCATTTATCAATATTATAGACAACGCCAGAAAGGCGTCAGAGCAAGGAAGTGAGATTCGGTTCTTTGCGAAGCAGACGGACGATGGCGTGCAGATTGGCGTGCAGGATTTTGGTGTTGGTATCAGTGAAGAACATTTACAAAGAATCTTCGATGAGTTTTATATGGTAGATAAATCGCGTTCACGGAAAGAGGGCGGTGCGGGACTTGGACTTTCGCTTGCGGCATCCATTGTGGAAAGCCATGGGGAGAAGCTGGAGATCGAAAGTACAGTTGGAGAAGGCACAACAATGTGGGTGGTATTTCATGAAAAAAATCTTACAGAACAATAAAATACGCGTCGGACTGTTATTTGTCTGTTGTGCGCTGATCGTCGTGCTAAGCATCGTAGCACCGAAATATCTGCTTGCACGGACGCTTACGGAACAGACAAATCACGTCGAGGTGGCACCGGAGGAATATTATCTGGAAGCGGGAACGATGATGTCACGCAATACATCCTCAAATCTCTCGGCTGTCGATCGGATCAAGCTGATCTCCGGCACATGGGACAGTAACATGACAAAATGCGATATCACAGAGGGCTTTCTGGATGAAGTCGAAGCGGTGGAACTTGCGAAGAAGCAGTTGGATGTCTATTACAAGCAGGGTGTGTATCCGTATTCCGTTCAGATCCAGTATGACAATCTGTATTCATATTCGTCAGAACTTTACTGCTACACGGACACCAGCTTTGATACCTATGCGGCATATCTCTGGAAGATCACATTTACGAAGTATGATAACAGCGTGGAGAATATCGTTTATATGACAGAGAGTGGGACAATCCTGCTTGCATGGACAAACAACACGAAGTTTGCGCAGACAACAACACTTCTGGACTTCTATGAAAATGTGCAGATACGGGATGTCCTTGGGGAAAATAAGCTGTACACGGCGAGTGCGATGAAGTATATGCCAGTTGCGTCTGTGACGATTCCTTACCCGGACGCAGAGGAGATAAAAGAAATTAAAAATGGAGCATTGATTACACTCCGGGTATCTGGCGACTTAGAGAACCTACAGGCATTGCAATATACGACGGAGCATGGACAGGGAATCGTCCTGATGCCATTACAGAACAACAAATGATATATTTTCTCATATATAATTCTTGATTTTCAAAATAAGTTCCTGTATGATGCATATAAGTTAGTTAAAACTAACTTATATGCATCAAGGTGAGGAAACGATATGCCAATACAGGAACTGGTTCAAATCAAACAATCAAACGATCTCGAAAAAAACACAGCCGTGATGATGGCGGTCAATTGTGCACCGGTGATCAAGGGAAGCAAGGCTTCGAATCTGATCACAGTGACAATGCAGGAGTTTTACATGATCCGGAAGCTTGTGCGGGGAACCGGGATTTCTTATCATCTTCTAAAAATCAAAGCGAATAAATTCATGTTATTTTTGTATCGGAGAGAAGCACTCAAACGCTACATTCTATCTGAGAAGGTACAGAAATTTCTGCGTGGTTATGGCTATCCGGCAGATGATTTTTCTGCGATGCTGCATAGACTGTTTTCGCGTGTGGAACAGTATAGCAGAGGAGAGATTGCATATCCACATGAGATGGGAGCTTTCCTGGAGTATCCGATCGAGGACATATTAGGATTTATGGAGAATGATGGAGAGAATTTTTCCTTTTACGGATATTGGAAGGTTTATCACAATGAGCAGGAGATGACACAGTTGTTTCAGCGTTTTGATGAGGAACGGGAGCATGTGCTGCAGGAGATTCTGGAGGGCAAGACAATCCGGGAGATCGCAGTCTGAGCTGTGACTTGCAAAACGCCAAATATATAACAAAAAGAAAGGGATAAGTTATGAGCAAAGTAAGTATTGTATATTGGAGCGGAACAGGAAATACAGCCATGATGGCAGGCAGTATCGCAGACGGTGTAGCAGCCGCAGGCGGTGAGGCAGAGCTGATCACGGTAGATGAGGCAAGTGTTGATGCATTAAAGGATGCATCTGTGATTGCACTTGGCTGCCCATCTATGGGTGCAGAGCAGCTCGAAGAGACACAGATGGAGCCATTTATGTGTGAGCTTGATGGCGTGATCGCTGGAAAGCAGATTGCACTGTTTGGCTCTTACGGCTGGGGCAACCAGGAGTGGATGCGTGACTGGGAGGATCGTATCGTTGCAGATGGCGCAACTGTTGTAAATGGCGAGGGTATCGCAGTAAACGGAACACCTGGTCCGGACGCAGAGGATGAACTGAAGGCACTTGGTCAGACACTCGCAAGTCTGTAATAATTGCGATTATTTAATATTTATCTGGAATAGATACAAATTTGATACATTCCTATGCTACACTGAAACCATCAAATCAGAAGGGGGAGGAATCCGAGATGAAACGATGGATAAAAGTGCTATGCATAGGAATGTTTTTTTCGCTATTGACAGGATGCGGAAAAGGCAGAGGTGATGTTGCCTCAGATTATCAGAAAAATGCTGAGGGAGGTACATTTGAGGCGGGAGAGCCATCGAATATCAGCTATCAGGTTGCCGGAAATAACAATGTGACATTTACGGTCGATGCCGATGTGACAGGAGGCGAGCGGCTCTCTGGCAGCCGGTGCTATGGAGCAAAACCACAGGTGCTCGATGACGCGTATGTGGAAGCAAAGGTATATCCGGTATTTGATGTGGGAACGGCACAGTCGGTAAAACCATATATGGTATGTACGGATCAGGAGATGGATGACCGAAGAGATGCTCTTTGGGCAGAGATAGACAAGGTGTATCAACAACCGGCATCCCAGACGGATGCCGTCTCTGAGATCTGGAGGTATGGGTATTTTGCGGATATGAGTGAGTTGAATTGCAGTATGGACACGAAGGGACAGGCGACGCATACAATTTTGACAGGGGAAGAAAAAGTGGATCCGAGAATACCGGTTACAGCAACCAACCAGAAAACCTATAGCTATGTCGATGCAGAAGGTAAGGATATCAGCCGGGCAAGAGTGGATGGTGAAATCGATGGTCTGCCATATGTATATGAAACGTATTATCAGGAGGCTTCAGACAGTGTAGAAAATGTAAACTGGGTTACCTTATATATGCGGTACGACAGATATCGGAAGCAGATTCTTGCGCGGCCGAAGGAGGACGGGGATGAAATCCCGGATCTGGGTGAGGCGGATGCACAGGCGGTGGCAGATGCATTTTTACAGAAGCTTGGATATGGAGACTTTGTATGTTGTGGAACGGAGATTGGTGCTTACAGGGAAAGGGACGAAGACCCTGATACGATGAGTGCCAATCTGATTGATCACTGGTATTGCTTTTCCTATAGCCGGAAGATGGATGGGATTTCTGCAGCGGTTACAGCAGGTGTCAATGATTTACGGTTTGGCGTATCGGGGGAGCTGACCGCTCCGCAGGAGACCATCGATGTTACGGTGGATGTACAGGGCGTTGCGACTGTGAAGATACAGACAAATCAATATGAATTAGAGGAAGAAGGAACCGGTATTACGTCTTATCTTACCTTTGAGCAGGTGGATGCAGCCGCTCAGAAATATATGAGTGAATATAAACAACCGGACTATATCACGAAGAATGTGCCACAGGCGATCACCATAACACATGTAAAGCTAAATTATGCCTATGTGCGTTATACAGATGGAAACTACAATATGATTCCCGTGTGGGCATATTGTGGATATCAGTTTGAACAAAATCCATATCAAGAAAGATACAGTGGAGATGCTTCACCGCGGGAATGTTTCATGTTTGGAGTCAGTGCGGTGGATGGACAGATTATCGAGGGTGTGTATTCTAAGGTTGTAGCAAATCCGTTTGATCTATAAAAAGGGGAGGATAGTATCATGAGACGATGGAATAAAGTGATCTTCTTAGGGGTAACATGTCTGGCGCTTGCCGGCTGCGGAAAAGACCGGGGCGATGAACTGGTGAAGGACTACCAGAAGAACGACGAGCTGGCGAGTGATACATCTGCAGATGCAGATATTACAGGACATCTGACCTATGAGCTTATCAGTGATTCCGGAATCACATTCACGGTGGATGCCGATGCGACAGGCGGTGGAAAGCTTGCAGAAAGTCACTGCTATGGGGCAAAACCTGTGGAAGTGGATGAGGCATATCTAAAGGAGCATGTCTATACAATATTTGACGAGGGGACTTTGCAGCATGTCAAACCGTATGAGGTGTGCAGTCAGCAGGAGCTTGCAAACAGACAGAATCAATTACTTCAAAGACAGCAGGAATTACAGTTACAGACAGATACGGAGAACAGTTCCGTTCATGCAATATGGGAAAATGGTATTCAGTCGGATTTGGAAACGGAGGACTGGCTTGCAGATCAACGGGATGAGTCAATGGTCACAGAGGAAACAGGAAAGGCTATTTATACATATGAGATTGCAGATGGAATCACGACGAGTCTTGCTCGCGTGGATGGTGAAATCGATGAGATCCCGTATGTATATACATGTGCATATTATGACTCGAATGCATATCCTTATTCCCGCATGCGTTACATGCGGTATGATATGTATTCGTATGAAGCGAAAATTACAGTGCGGCCGAAAACAGAGGAAGATGCCGTGGAGGGGCTGGATATAAGAGAGGCGGAGGCAAAGGCCGATGAGTTTCTTGCAAAACTTGGATATGACGATTTCACATGCTTTGAAACCGGTATTGGAGCAAAACTCGTTGCAAATGAAGATGCCGCATCTATGAATCCGAGTACGTTGAACGATTGTGCGTACTGCTTTAGTTACACTCGTACGAGGGATGGAATTCCGGTAGCTGGGACACCCGGTGCATATAATTTTACATTTGGAATTGCCAATCAACTGCCGGCTTCGGAAGAGGTGATCACGGTTGCGGTAGATGTTGACGGCGTGGCTGTGGCAGATATACAGTCAGCGCCATATGACGTGGAAGAGACCGGAATCGGAATTGAAAGTGTTCTTACCCTGGAACAGGTGGATGCAGCGGCGCAGAACTATATGCAGAAATTTGAAAAGACGAATGCCTATGCAGATGTCCATAAGATAATGATAGACCGGGTGGAGCTAAATTATGTCTATGTGTGTTATACGGATGGAAAATGTAATGTGATTCCGATATGGGCGTATTATGGATCTACGAGAGAAGGGGGAAAAGAGCGATATCTGTTTGGAGTCAGTGCCGTGGACGGTCAGATCGTGGAAGGGCAGTATATGTATTATTTAGATCTTACATTCACAGTATAATGAAGCCGGCTGTTTATTTATTTGACGGATAAATAGACGATATCGAGATTCTATTGGAGAGTGCGTTGCACTCTCCTTTTTTTTATGGTAAAATTTCAGTGGTTTAGTTTGGAAAAACGAGTAAAATATAAAATAAACGAAAAAAAGATGGAAGGTGAGCATATGCGTCTTCATTTTACGAAGATGGAAGGGCTTGGCAATGACTATGTCTATGTCAATTGTTTCAAGGAAAAAGTAGAGCATCCGTCGGAGCTTGCAGTGCGGGTATCAGACCGGCATTTCGGAATTGGCTCAGATGGACTGATTCTGATCAAGCCGTCGGAGGTGGCGGATTTCAAGATGGATATGTACAATGCGGACGGCACGCAGAGTGAGATGTGTGGAAACGGTATCCGCTGCGTCGGAAAGTATGTGTATGATTATGGGCTGACGGATAAAACTTCCGTGTCCATCGAGACGCTGGCAGGTATTAAATATCTGGAGTTTACATTTGGCGATGAGGAGAAAAACGGACGGAAGACAGTAGAACTTGTGCGTGTCAATATGGGAGCCCCGATTCTTGCACCAGAGGACGTACCAGTGGATCTGCCGGATGCAGGGGATATCGTGCAGGATTATCCAATCATGGTAGCGGGAAAAGAATACCGCATTACCTGCGTATCCATGGGTAACCCACATTGTGTGAGCTTCGTGGACGACGTCGACAACTTCCCGTTGGAGGAAGTAGGACCGCTGTTCGAGAACAATCCAATCTTTCCGCGTCGTGTCAATGCAGAGTTTGTCGAGCTAGTCAGCCCGACGTATGCGAAGATGCGTGTATGGGAGCGTGGAACCGGCGAGACACTTGCCTGTGGAACCGGTACCTGTGCGACTGCCGTTGCCTGCATCTTAAATGGCAAGACAGAAGATGAAGTGACAGTGAAGCTGCTTGGCGGCGAGCTTATCATCCGCTGGGACCGCGACGCGAATATCATCTACATGACAGGCCCTGCCAAGGTCGTCTTCGACGGAGAAATTGAAGTATAGGGATTATAATCCAGACAAGGCAGAGTTTACGAAAACATATATTTTGTTTGCAAAATCGCATAGAATATAATGGAGACGGATTAAAAATTTAAAATATTATATTAGAGAAAATGTTAATAGAGGTGACCGGATTATACAATTCTCAAGCAGACCATTGAAACACGCTGGTACTTAATGAGTGCCAGCTTGCCTGGCACGAGTTTAGTACCACTGCGTGTTGAACTGAGCGAGAGCGCGTCTGCGGAGAATTGTATAATCCGGGCAACTCGTATAAGAATATGTATATTGTACAATTTAGGAGGAAAAGACATGTTTAAAGTAAACGACAACTATTTGAAGCTTCCGGGAAGTTACCTCTTCTCAACCATCGGCAAGAAAGTACGTGCGTATCAGGCGGCAAATCCTGACAAGGAGATCATCCGTCTTGGTATCGGTGATGTAACCCAGCCACTCGCACCGGCAATCATCGACCGTCTGCATGAAGCAGTATCCGAGATGGGCGTGCAGGAGACATTTAAGGGCTATGCACCTGACCTTGGTTATGAGTTTTTGCGTAGTGCGATCGTAAAGAACGATTACAATGCACGCGGTGTTGACATCGCAATCGACGAAGTATTTGTCAGTGACGGTGCAAAATGTGATTCCGGAAATATTCAGGAGATCTTTTCCCTTGACAATAAGATCGCTGTCTGCGATCCTGTATATCCGGTTTATGTAGATTCGAATGTTATGGCAGGAAGAACCGGAACGTATGATGCAACAACCGGTCTTTGGAGCGATGTGATCTACATGCCATGTAAGGAAGAAAATGGATTCGCACCAGAACTTCCAGAGGAGACACCGGATATCATCTATCTGTGTTTCCCGAACAACCCGACCGGTGCAACGATCACGAAGGATCAGTTGCAGAAATGGGTAGATTACGCAAACGAAAAGCATGCAGTGATCATCTACGATGCTGCATATGAGGCATATATCAGTGAGCCGGATGTACCACATACCATCTATGAGTGTGACGGTGCAAAGACATGTGCAATCGAGCTTCGAAGCTTCTCGAAGAATGCCGGATTTACCGGAACAAGACTTGGATTTACAGTGATTCCAAAGGAGTTAAAATCCGCAGATGGTGTTGCCCTGAATCCACTTTGGGCAAGACGCCATGGAACAAAATACAACGGTGCTCCGTATATTGTGCAGGCGGCCGGAGAAGCAGTGTACTCTGAGGCAGGAAAGAAGCAGACCGGCGAGCAGATCGCATACTATATGAAGAATGCGAAATATATTTTTGATGGATTGAAAAATGCCGGATATTCGGTATCCGGGGGAGTCAATGCCCCTTATATTTGGCTGAAGACACCAGACGGTATGAGTTCCTGGGAGTTCTTCGATTATCTGTTAGAGAAGGCAAATGTCGTTGGTACACCGGGTTCGGGATTTGGACCAAGCGGCGAAGGATATTTCCGTCTGACTGCATTTGGAACCTATGAGAATACGGTTAAGGCAATCGACCGGATGAAGGCGCTGTAACAGGTTGTTGGTATGACAGAGAATGTTTATAAGCTTGTTATGTTAGGGCTTGTAACTGGATCGTGGCTGTTTTTAAGCTCCATGTTCCTGCTGAAACGGAAACCGAGATCGTTTCTGTTTCATGCAGGCATGTGGGCTGTGTTGATGGTATATTTTATACTGTATGAGTTTTTGATGAGTTATCACGGTGAGGTAGCGTGGTTTCCGGCAGGACTCGTGGAGATTGCAGTCATGATGACGGTTGTTGCCGTGAATAACGAGGGAAATCTATGGAGAAACTTCTGCATCGTTGTGTTACAACAGGGTGTTGGAAGTCTGTTTTTTACAATGGCGGCGCTGCCATTTCCGAAGCTGCAGGAGTACCAGCTGAGTATTATCGGATTCCAGCCACTTCCAATATCTGTTACGAACTTTTTGATTTTGGGGTTGATGAATGTGTGCTGTGTCATTGCAACACTTATTCTGAAATTCATTTTCCGGAAGGAATATACCGGGGATGGACGTCTGTACCGGAATATCATGATCGGGTATATTCTGATCGCGTACGTATCCCTTGCTTCGCGCTGGAAGCTGATTGACCGGATACGACAGGGCGATGTGGAAATCAGTAATTTTGTTGTTTTGTATGTGGTGTGGATCATAGGAATTGTGATTTTATGCAATTATGTTCCGTATGTCTATAACCGGTCAGAAGCCAGATGGCAGAAAAAAGAACAGCAGATGCTGGCACAGATGCTGGCAGAGAGTGAACGCCACTATGAGCGGCTGGTAGAAGCACCGTTTGTCTATGGACAGACACTGAGTGGAAATGTGACGCTGGATGCAGTGGTGGCAGATTATACGAAGCGTGCGCAGGAACGAACGCTTTTGTTTGATGCTGTCGTAGAGCCGGTACATATATCGGATATGGCAGAGCTGGATGTGACGGTAATCGCCGATGCGATGTTAGAAACGGCATTTACACATGTCTCGACAGGTGCTGATGCGTTTGTACAGTTTACCGTGCGACAGAGAAAGGGCAGTTTGTTTCTGGATGTCGATTATATGACAGGAAAACGAATCCTGCGCAAGAAGGAACAGACGCTTGCAGAAGCCCTGATCAGAAAATATGAGGGCAGTAAACAGATCAGAAGAAAAGGAAAAGAACGGCAGATTTGTGTGCTGCTTCCAAATCAGGTACAGAAGGAAGAAACAAAGGGATAAATTGTGGGGGTACTATGGTAGAAGAATTATTTTCTGTGTTGGCACTGGGGCTAGAGATTTCCGTGTGGTTGTTTATAACGTGCATGGTTTTGATTAAGCGGAGACGGCGGAGCATATGGATGCGTCTGCTGTCTCTGTTTATGATTGTCGGGTATTTTGAAATCTACGAAGTTTTGATGTTTTATCATGGAGAGAAGCTTTGGCTTTATAGCGGACTGACAGAAATCCTGATGCTGGCATTGTTAATTGTAATCAATAACGAAGGATGCTTCTGGCGCAATTACTGTATCTTGATTTTGGAACAGGGCATGACCAGTCTGTTATTTTCCATTTTCGGTTACGCATCTCCAGATTTGAATGAAGATCTGACAAAATTAGTAAGCTTTACACCGGTTGCACCGGTTCGGGCATGCATTCTGGTGTTTGGAGTGATGTCACTGGCATTTATTCTCTCAGCACTCTTCTTAAAGAAAATGTTCAAGCAGGAGTATGAGGGAAGCGGGTATATCTACAAACGGATTGTATTTGGCTACACGTTTATCTCGTATGTGTCTCTGGCATCCCGCTGGAAGCTGATTGATCAGTTGCGGAAAAATACAATTGCAGGGTACGAGGTACTGGCACTGGGTATCGTGTGGGTTGTATCTTTGATTATGGTTTGTAATTATGTGCCATATGTGTATAATAAACTTGATATCGTATGGCGAAAACGGGAGCAGGAAACGCTGCAAAAATTACAGGCGGAAAGTCAGATGCATTATGCAGCACTTGCAAAACAGCCATTTGTCTATGGACAGAACCTGAGTGGAAATGTTACACTAGATGCAGTCGTGGCGGATTATGCGAAGCGTGCACAGGCACGCGCGCTGCTGTTTGAGGCAGTCGTGGAACCGCTGCAATGTACGGATAAGGCGGAACTGGATGTAACGGTAATTGTGGATGCGATGCTGGAGACGGCATTTGCAGGAGTTGTTGAAGAGGCGGACGCATTTGTACAGCTTACAGTGAGTGAGCGGAAGGGCAGTTTGTTTCTGGATGTTGACTATGTGACGGGAAAACGAGTACCGCACAAAAAGGAACAGGCACTTGCGGATGCACTGATCGGCAAATATGATGGCAGTAAACAACTGCGGAAAAAAGGAAGAGAACGGCAGATCTGTGTGTTGCTTCCGCAGTCTACGGTTCGCCGCTGAAAGAGAAATACGAAGGAACGGAACGATTATTACGATGAAGATTATTATATGTGATGATGAACGAATGGATGCCGAGCGCGCGAAAATAATATTACTTTCCTGCAAATGTGTTCAGGAGGAAGACATTACGATTCTTACACCACAGGAGATGCATCTGGGACTGGAGGTGCAGGATATAAAATGTGATATTGCGATTATGGATATCGAGTATGAAAACCGGCAGTTCAACGGGATTACATTAAGCAAAGAGTTAAATAAAAAGCTGCCGCTGTGCCAGATCATCTATCTGACATGGGTATTGGAATTTGCACCGGAAGTGTATGATACGATCCACTGCTATTTTGTGTTAAAGCAAAACGAGGAGAAGATGTTGCCGCGTGCGATGGAAAAGGCGATACAGATTTATTGTGATCAGGAAGACCATGAAATTATTGAACTTAGAAATCATGGAAAGATGATGTATATCCGGCAGGCAGATATTATATATGCCGAGAGACAGGATCGGATTGTGCAGATTCACACAGCACAGGGAACGTACCAATGTTATCAGTCATTGACGAAGATTATGAAACTTCTCGGAAGAAATTTCCTGCGCTGTCATGGCGGATATGTTGTGAATTATAATTATATTGATACTGTGATGCGGGAAAGCGTGATTTTGTCAAATGGTACGGAGATTCCGATTGGACGGACATACCGGACATCATTTCATGAACAGTACATGCGTATGGTAGAACAGCATGTGTAATACAGATACAGGGAGAAATGCAAATGGAAAAAACAGTGGGGATTGGACTGTTTGCCTTGCTGGTTGTGGGCGTTGCCTTTGTGCAGGTGCATTATTACCGGGAGCGGCAGCGGGCAAAGGCAGAGTGTGAACGGCTGGAGCAAAGCATCGGGCAGATGCAGAAGCAATATGTCGATGTGGTAAAACAGAACCAGTCATATCGCCAGATGAATCATGAATTAAAAAAGTATCAGTGGCTTGTACAGGTTATGCGTGAGAATATGGGAACGGTCACGCATGGACAGTTGCTGGAGCTTGTATTGCAGAAGAAAATACAGGAAGCAGAGCATAAACAGATCACTTGTGATGTGCAGGGAACCTTAAATGGAAATCTGCGTATGGACGAGATGTCGCTGGTCAGCCTCGTGATGAATCTGCTGGACAATGCGATCGAAGCATGTGTGCAGACGGAGACCAGACAGATTCAGGTTGTGATCGCAGAAGATCCTGCGGCGCAGATGCTGGAATTGAAATTACAGAACTCAAAGAACAGCAGTCAGAAGCTGCATGCGAATGAAGCAGGAATGGGATATCAGACGACAAAAGAGGATCGCGGCTCGCATGGGTATGGAACACAGATCATCCAGCGGATCGTCGATGAAAATGGTGGTACGATTCGGTATGTGGATGCCGGGGATACCATGCAGATCACCTGCAGACTCTGTATGGAAGATAAAAAGCTTTTGAGCGAGGGATAACGTATGACACAGGATGAATTTAGCTGCCTCTATGAGGAGAATTCATTTACATGTATTATAAAAAAAGGGCTGGCGATGCTGGATGGTGACCGCATCCGAATCGAGCATATCGATAGCGATATGGAAGTTCTGACCATCCCGGATGAGCTTCCGGTTACGCTGTTTGATATACAGGGAAGAAGCTACACGCGCATCCTTCCAGTTTCCGAGCTTGGGAAAAAGGCGTGTTATGAGAAGAAAAATTTAAAGCAGGTGCGCCTTGGAAAAAATTTTCGATTTCTGGATGACTATGCGTTTGCACGTTGTGAACATCTGACAGAGGTCGTGGCAGAGGGCATCGATGGATTTGCTGACCTGCGTCTTGGCAATGGCGTGTTTGATGATTGTGGAAGCCTGGAGATTTTAGCACTCGACGGTGACCGGGAAGCGAAAATTGCAAGGCTGCTTGCAGCTGTACCACGGTTCCTGAAAGCGGAGGATCTGTTGACAGGCGGCGAGATCGGGACGGACGCATGGTATGAGCGTTGGGATTTTGCCCTGCGTGCCTTTTTGAAGGAAGACGATGTTGCGGGCTACATGCAGGCAGTGCTTTTTGGCAAGCGGAAGTTCGCAGACCGGGAAGCGTACATTGCCTATGTGCAGGAGGCAAAGCGCGCATTGTGCAGACTGCGGTTGGAATACGGAGAAGAATTGCAGGCATTTGCCCGGAAACAGTGTGAGGAGTATCTGGGAGAAATGCGGCAGGTATAACGGGTACGAAGAAACAATGATTTAGGAATTGTAAGATCTGGTTTTTATACAGGAAGGAAGATGGCATGTCTAAATTCACAAAGCAGGCGATCATGGATGGATTTATTGAATTGTCCAAGCAGATGCCGATCGATAAGATCACTGTAAAAAAAGTAACCGATTATATCGGAATTACACGGAATACATTTTACTATCACTATCAGGATATCTATGCACTGTTGGAGGAGATTGTTGTTACAAAGGCGAAGAAATTATTTGTCTTAGATGAGGACAATCTGGAGAACTCGTGGAAGAGTAACCTGCGTTTCATGGGACAGTATGGAAAGAAGAACGAAAACTTTATAAGAAACCTCTACCAGTCAATGGGACGGGACTCGTTTGGTGACCAGCTGTTAGAAATCAGCTATGGCTCCATTTACCGGAGCGTGCAGGCGTACGCAGAAAAAGAGATGGTGCAAAATCCGGACATCACATACAAGGAACAGGCAATCAAGGATACATCCTATATACTTGCGAAGATGCTTTCGGAAAATGCAGTCGAGTGGATACGCGGACGTGTGGAGCAGGATCCGGTCGCATTGATGGAGAAAGCGATTGTGGCGGTGGACGGCGTCGGACAGGTGCTGTTGAATAATTTGAACAAGAATTATAATAATAAATAAGCAGAGAAGAATCAGGAGGGTATATACATGGCAGGATCCCATATTGCGATTCCGACGATCTTGAAGATTGGGAGCGGAACACTTGGAAACGTAGGAAAATATCTGCAGTCAAGCGGATTTAAGAAAGCGGTTGTATTCTTTGGAAATGGACTTGTGGAGATGTTCGGAAAGACGGTAATGGATTCCCTTTCCGAGGCGGATATCGAGGTGCTTTCGTATTGTGAGCTTGACACAACGGATATCAAGGATATCATCGATCTGGCATTTACAATCGACGCGAAGACACAGGTGATCTTAGGCATCGGCGGCGGCAAGGTCATTGATGCCGGAAAATATGCCGCTTATCTGCGGAAGCTTCCGTTTATCAGCATGCCGACATCGGCATCGAGTGATGGATTTTCTTCGGCAAGTGCATCACTTCTGGTAAATGGCAAGCGTACGTCTGTGCCAGCACGCATGGCATATGGAATCGTGGTGGATACGGATGTATTGAAGTCCGCACCGACGAAGTTCTTATATTCCGGTATCGGTGATATGGTATCGAAGATCACAGCACTGTACGACTGGATTTTTGAGGCGGAGCATGGCGTGTCCGAGGTGAATGATTTCGCGGTAATGATTGCGAAGAAGGCGGTCAACAGCTTCGTGCGGACACCATTTGAGAGTATTCAGGATAACCTCTTCCTGAAGGAGCTGGTTGATTCGCTGGCGATGAGCGGAATTGCAAATGAGATCGCAGGTGGCAGTGCGCCGACGAGCGGTAGTGAGCATCTGATCTCCCATGCGCTGGATAAGCTGCTGGAGGTGCCACAGCTCCACGGTGTGCAGGTTGGAATCGCCACCTATGTGATGGCAGTTGTACAGGATCACCGGTATGTGCGTGTCAATAAGATCTTCGAGGATACCGGATTCTGGGATTTCGTATCGACACTTGGCTTGAATCGCGCAGACTACGAGTCGGCAATCGATATGGCACCGCAGATCAAGCCGAATCGTTACACATATCTGCATGAAGCAAAGTACCGGGAGAAGGCGAAACAGGTGCTTCGCGAAGATCCGGTGATGAAACGGGTATTTGGTGAATAAGAACAATTAAAAAAAGTTGTGCAAATTAGGCGGAATGTGTAAAAAATATACACATTCCGTTTTTTGACACTTGTAGGAACTTGGAATATATGCGAAAATAACACAGTGCTTTTCTACTCGTATACCAATGTTAATTAGATGTATGCAGGGAGAACACAACAAAATTAGAAGATAAAGTGTGAGCGAAGATGAAGATACTTTTGATTAACGGAAGCTTGCGTGGAGAGTACAGCTCCTCCCTCAAAGTTGCCCATGCATTTGTCAAAGGCATGGTGGAAGAATATGGAGCGGACACGGAAGTCTGTGAGGTAGCATTGAAGGACAAAAGGATTGACCATTGTCATGGGTGCTTTGTCTGTTGGAAGACGACACCGGGGCAGTGCTGTATCCACGATGATATGGATGAACTGCGGCAGATGGTGATGGACAGCGATATCATTGTTGAGAGCTTTCCGCTTTATTTCTTTGGACTGCCTTCGAAGCTGAAGGCATTTACGGATCGTATGATCTCCTATGTACAGGAGTATCGCGGGAATCCGGGTGATGAGGAGAATCATCGGTTCCTGCATAACATGCGGTATCCGGAGCTCGAAAAGAAGAAACTGATTTTAGTATCCACATGCGGCTATGAGGTGACAGACAACTGTTACGATGCCGTGTTTGCAGAGTTTGACCGGATCTGTGGCGAGGGAAAATACACAACGGTGCTGGCACCGCAGGGTGGACCACTCTCAGAGCAGGGCTTTGCAGAGAAGGTGGCACGCTATCTGGAGAAATTCACAGAGGCTGGTCACGAATATGCAAGGGAAGGCTGTTTATCGGAATGTACGTGGAACAAGCTGCAGCGACCGTTGCTTGGACACAGTACATTCGAGATGGCAATCAATATGAACTGGGACAACCCGGAGGTTGGTCCTTACGGAAAGCTGGTGTAACATCATGGAGATACTAAAGAGATTTGCAGCGAAGCTTGCCTTTGCAATCGCGAATGGCGTAATCCGTATCCTGTACCCGCCCAAGGTAACGTGGGAAGACAAAAAGGCAACGAAAGATGCGTTGAAAAAAGGCAACTGTGTTGTTTATTCCAATCACACAAGTCATGTGGATGGGTTCTATATGACACGACTGTTTGGTAAATATAGGGTACATACCTTTGTTGCGCGGGACTGGTATGATAAGAAGAAGATTAACTGGTTGTTCCGCAATCTTCCATATATCCCAATGAACCGTCAGGAGATGGATACAAGCTGGCTGTCGATGGGATTGGAGAAGATGAATGAGGGCTGCCCGATCTACATATTCCCGGAAGGACATACGAGCCATACCGGAGTGATGGATGAATTCAAGCCAGGATTTCTGATGCTTGCGAGACAGGCACAGGCGCAGGTTGTACCAGTTGTGATCGACGGCGAATTTAAGGTCTTCCATCGCATGCACATTATCGTCGGCAAGCCGGTCGAGATGGATTTAAACGAAGAAGGCAGACCATCGGTTGTCCTCAAAAAATATGCAGGCGTCTGCAGAGACAGGATCTATGAGTTGCGTGATACCTACGGTGTGAAGAAACAATCATGATATTTGGAGTGGAAACACTCTTAAAATATACCCGTTGATTCGGGGTAAAATATAAGAAAAGGAAGGATACATAGAATGAACGAAAAAGAGTTAGAAATCGCTGAGAACATTAAAGGAATGCTTTCAAAGAATCTTAGAATCCCTGAGGAAGAATTAGATTATGAAGTTCCATTGTTTGGTGATGGAATTGGACTTGATTCTGTTGATTCCCTGGAGATTATCGCTTGTATCGATTCTGCTTACGGTGTAGCTATGACAGGTGTTGCAAAGGAGCACTTCTACAACATCGAGAGCCTTACAAAGTACGTTGTAGCAAATATGTAATAGCAAGTCATACAAAGAGGGCTGTCCCGAAAGGAAACTTTGGGGCAGCCCTGTGTATTCTGAACAGGTAGATAGGAAACGCGCGAATGCGTGGTGGCATATAAAGGAGATAAAAATGGATAAGATTACAAATACACGTTGCGTTGTAACCGGACTTGGCATGATCAGCGCAATCGGAAATAACGTAGATGAGTGCTTCGCAAATGCACTGGCTGGAAAAACAGGAATTGATAAGGTAGCATCTGTTGATACAACCGACTGCTATGCAAACCTTGGTGCAGAAGTACACTGCGATACACTGGATGAGATCGATGAGGCAAAGGATGTTGACCGTGTCAGCAAGCTCTGCCTGAAGGCTTCCAAGGAAGCACTCGATGATGCAGGTCTTGTGATCGATGAGAGTAATGCCGGTCGTGTCGGTGTTGTCATGGGAAGCTGCGTCGGTGGTGTTGTCAGTGTAGAAAATTATGTAACAAAGGGTGAGCATGCAGAGGATATCAACAAGATGACGATTGCCTCGATTGCAAACCATGTAGCAAATATGGCAGGCGCAAAGGGTGTTGTCACAAACGTTGGTAATGCCTGCGCAGCAAGTACGATCAGTATTGCTTATGCGTGTGAGTTGATCCGTGCCGGTGTGGCAGATGCGTTTATCGTTGGTGGTGCCGATGCATTTGCATCTGTTCCATTTTCAGGCTTCTTAGCTCTTCATGCGCTTTCTGAGCAGGCATGTTCGCCATTTAACCACAGCAACGGTATCACACTTGGTGAAGGTTCTGGTGCGATCATCGTGGAGAGCTATGAGCATGCAAAGAAGAGAAATGCGAAGATCTACTGTGACGTGCTTTCAGCAGGAATCAGCAGTGATGCCCATCATATCACAGCACCACGTCCGGACGGACTTGGACAGATGTATGCGATTCGCGAGGCAATTGAGAAGTCAGGCATCGAGCCAAAGGATGTTGCATATGTAAATGCACACGGAACAGGAACCGCCAAGAACGACGAGGCAGAATTCCTCTCCTTACATACAATCTTTGATGAGACAAATCCAGACTTAAGCGTCAGCTCTACAAAGGCAATGGTTGGCCACTGCTTAGGTGCAGCCGGTGCGATTGAGGCAGTTTTCGCAATCAAGGCTCTGACAGAGAACAAGATTCCACCAACGATCGGATATTCTGAGGAGGATATCGAGGCGCTCGGTGAGAAGGCAGGCACATTCGATTTCATGCCGAATACAATGAAGGAAAAGGATTTGCACTATGTAATGTCTAACTCCTTTGCATTTGGCGGAAGCAATGCAAGTATCATCTTCTCGAAGGAGCCGGGCAATGTGAAGGAAACTGAGAACGATGAGAAGGTTTATATCACAGGTCTTGGTATCGTCAGCCCACTTGGAAATGGCGTTGCCAACTATATCGATAAGGTCAATGCACAGACAAAGCCGGAAGCAGCGTCTGTACATGCAAATGTTGGAAAAGAAGATTACGATAAATATGGTTTGAAGATGGCATTCTACAGAAAGCTCGACAAGTTCAGTCTGATGCAGGTCATCTCTGGTCTTGAGGCACTGCAGGAAGCAGGCATCGAGGTAACAGAGGAGAATGCAGAAGAGCTTGGTATGATCGTCGGAACCGGTGATGGCCCACTTACAACCGTATATGAGTTCCAGGAGCACATTTCTGAGAATGGAACAACAGCAGGTTCTGCCTTCAACTTCCCGAACACCGTTTACAATGCAGCAGGTGGATACCTCTCGATCAAGACAGGTATGCGTGGCTATAACGTAACAGTGACAAACGGCGCACAGTCTGGTATGAGCAGCTTGTGCTATGCATATAACGAGATCAAGCAGAACCGCGGCAAGGCAATGCTTGCAACTGGTACCGATGAGAACAGCGAGGTTATGGAGAAGCTCTATGCGAAGCTTGGCAAGGTAGCCGGAGATGTGAAGCAGGCATACGCTGGCGGTGACGGATTCGTGCTTGCCGATGGTAGTACGAGTATCGCACTCGAGAACGAGACATACGCAGTAAGCCACAACGCAAAGAAGTACGCAGAAGTATGCGGTTATGCCATGACACACGAAGGCGTTGCTTACGGTGATGTTGCAGGTACTGAGAAGGGACTGATGAACGCAATCGTAGATGCAGCTGCTATGGCAGGCATCACATTGAATCAGATTGATGCCGTTTACGGATTTGCAAACGGTGCAGACGAAGTCGACACATTGGAGCGCCATGTGTACGAAGAAATTTTCGCAGGAAAGGTTCCTGTACATCAGGTCAGAGATTATACAGGTGAAGGCAGAGCTGCAAGCTCCGCACTGTCTGTTGCACATGCCGCACTTACACTGTCCGGCGATCTTGCCACAAGACAGAATGCTTACTATGTAACAACCGAAGAGGTAACGAAGGAAGTTGTCGACACATCCGCATACAAGTATGTACTCGCAACAAGCTGCGCCATCGGTGGCAGCTACGCCGCAGTCATCTTAAAGAAAGTGGCATAGTATGGATTATAAAAAGATAATTATAGAGGCAATTGCGAACAAAAAGATAAAGTGAATTATATATTTCCAGTTTGATTCATGAACATATACGATATGTTTGAATATTAGAAGTTCTTAATGTTCTGTAATAATATTAGCCATGTTTGAACACGATGTTCAAACAAGCCGTCATTGAGCCATGGATGGCGAATTGACGGCGGTGGCGCATATTATAGATACATATATCAGAACATTTAGAACTTCTTAGATTCAATACATTGTATATGGAATGAACAAACTGGAAATATATATTCGAGATATGTGGGGTTCGCAGTTGTAGAATATACAGAATAAAGGAGAAAAACATGACAAATGGTAAAGTAGCGCTTGTCACAGGCGCATCCCGCGGAATCGGGCGCGCTTGCGCAATCAAGCTTGGAGAGGCTGGCTACAAGGTAGCCGTCAACTATAATTCAAACGAAGCAGCCGCAAACGAAGTCGTAGAGAAGATCAAGGCAGTGGGCAGCGAGGCGGTTGCCATCAAGGCAAACGTATCCGATCTTGCCGAAGTAAAGACAATGATGCGTGAGGTCATAAACACATTTGGACAGTTAGACGTCCTTGTCAACAACGCTGGAATCGTAAAGGATGAATTTGTCCTGATGATGAACCCGGATACGATTGATCAGTGTCTCGACCTGAACATCAAGGGATACATGTACTGTACCCAGCAGGCAGTTTTGAAGATGTTCTCGAAGAAACAGGGCGTGATCGTGAATGTATCATCCGTAAGTTCCAAGCTTGCAGTACCGGGACAGAGTGTATACAGCGCAACGAAAGGCGCTGTGAACTCCATGACAGCCACGATGGCAAAGGAACTTGCACCATATGGAATCCGCGTCAATGCAGTGGCACCGGGCTTTATCGCAACCGATATGGTAGAGGCATTGCCGGAAGATAAGAAGGAAGAATATTTAAAGGATATTCCGATGAAGCGGTTTGGTACAGCCGAGGAAATCGGTGATGTAGTTACGATGCTTGCCGGACCTGCATGCTCCTACATGACAGGGCAGGTCATTGTATTGGATGGAGGACTGAGCCTGTAATGATGAATATTAACGAAGTACAAAAAAGAATCAAGCAGCGCCCACCGTTCCAGATGATCGAGAAGGTTTTAGAAGTGGAAGACGGCGAATATGCAAAGGGAATCAAATGCGTTTCCGTGAATGAACCATATTTTGCAGGACACTTTCCGGATGCACCGATTATGCCGGGTGTGCTGGTCATTGAGGCGTGTGCGCAGCTTTGCTCGATTACGATGGAGAGTCAGGGCACGGAGGACGATAAGATCTATGTGCTGTTAAAGTGCGAGGAATTCAAGTTCTTAAGACCGGTCATTCCGGGCGATTGCCTGGAGATTGAAGTCCGCAAGGAAAGCGGCGGTGCCGGACTGGTGAAGTTTAATGCGAAGGTAACGGTTGATGGAAAGGTAAAAGCAAAGGGAATCCTTGCATTTACATCCATGAACAAAGAGGATATTTATAACCAATAAAATATACATATTTTGAGAACTCTTTTTAATATGTAAAAAAAGTAAAAAAAGTTATTCCTTTTTTCGATGTTTAATGCTATTATAATGCAGGTTGAAAAATCAATGTGCAACTTGTCACAGGTACATATGTGGCATAACATAGATTAAAGGAGGACGATGATATGACAGTAGCACAGATTTTGGCTGTATCCATCTTTGTAGTCATGTTTGTGTTGATGGTGCTGGATAAGATCGAAAAACAGTACATCACACTCGTGGCTGGCGCACTGACACTGATCCTTGTATTTGGTGTGGCAATGCATAGCATGGATGCGGTCATCGAGACATTGAATGTAAAGAATATTTTCACGAAGGGATTCTGGATTACATCCGGTGAGGGTTCCGAGGAGTCATCCGGTATCAACTGGGCGACGATTATATTCCTTGCAGGTATGATGGTAATGGTAGAAGGTATGGCAAAGGCCGGATTCTTCCGGTGGTTATGCTTACGCCTTGCGAAGCTGGTGCATTATAAGCCAATACCGTTGTTCGTGACGTTTATGGTCATGGCAGCCGTTTTGTCGATGTTCATTGACAGTATTACGGTTATTTTGTTCCTTGCAGCCGTTACGATCGAGCTTGCGAAGCTGTTGCATTTAGATCCGGTGCCGATGATTCTGTCAGAGGTGTTCTGTGCGAACTTGGGTGGTTCGGCAACGATGTGTGGAGACCCACCAAATATCATCATCGGAACAGGACTGGGACTTTCATTCTCCGACTTTTTGACAAATACCGGTCTGATCGTCGGTATCTGCCTTGTTGTAGTTATTATTTACTTTTACCTTGTATACCGCAAGGAGTTGCTGTCAGAAGAGTCACAGGAGCTGGATACATCCAACATTCCAGACCCTTCTACAGCCATTACAGACAAGAAGAAGTTTATCATCAGCAGCGTGATTTTTGCATGTGCGGTGGTACTTCTTGTATCGCATGCATCAACAGGTCTGACGGTTGCGTTTATCGGTACGGTTATCGCGATCATTACTCTGGTCACATCCGGAAAAGATGCGTTAGAACTGCTTAAAAAAGTAGATTATAAGACACTGTTATTCTTCATCGGATTGTTTATTGTCGTTGGAGGATTGGAGCAGACAGGAATCCTGAAGTCCATCGCATCCTTCATCGGTAAGGTCAGTGGTGGAAATGTATATGTGATGGTAGCAATTATCATTTGGATCTCTGCGATTGCAAGTGCATTCGTAGATAATATTCCATTTGCAGCAACGATGCTTCCAATCATCAAGAGTCTGGCAGGTACAAACCAGCCATTGCTTGATTGCCTTGCATGGACATTGTCAATCGGAACTGATATCGGTGGCAGTGCAACCCCAATTGGTGCGTCTGCAAATGTTGTTGGTACATCTGTGGCAGCAAAGAACGGATATCCGATCGGATGGGGCAGATATTGTAAGACAGCCGCACCGGCGATGATTATCGTTGTGACGATTTCTATGCTTATGATCTTCCTGCGTTACTGTGGCGGTGTAACGATGTAAGAGTGCGTGCCACAATATCCGGATAACAGAATATAGAAACGAACGAAACAAAACTCCGTGCATCGTCTCCGGTGCGCGGAGTAAATTATATCAGGAGACGCGCGGATACGTGTGTGAATTATCGCGCGGATGCAGGGAAATATAGGAGGTGGCATATGTATTTAGTATTTGATGTGGGTGGTACATTTATCAAGTATGCGCTCATGGATCAGAAGGGCAAGATTTATGAGAAGTATAAAGTCCCGACGCCGTTCCAGGATGGAAAAGTGGACGATAATGGCGATGAGATTACACCGTATACGGTGAAAACAGAAGATGGTATTGCCGCATTTCTCGAGCAGATTGATATTATATACGGAAAGTATAGCAAGGAATATCAGATTACGGGAATTGCGATGAGCCTTCCCGGGCAGGTGAATGTGAATCAGGGTATTGTTTATGGTGGTGGCAGTCTGCCTTACCTTGACCGGGTGCCACTTGGCAATCTGATCAGCAGACGATGCGGAAATGTTCCGGTTGCACTTGAAAATGATGCAAAGTGCGCCGCACTTGCAGAGGTCTGGATTGGAAACGCCAAGGATTGCAAAGATGCCTGCGTGCTTGTGTTTGGTACCGGAATTGGTGGCGGTATTATTATTGACCGGAAGGTGCGCCATGGTGTCGGCATGATTGCAGGAGAGATGTCCTTTTTGTATGATGGACTTCCGATTGAGGATGTGGACAAGATCCGTCCGCTCGAAGAAATCAATTCAAAGCAAGGGGGAGAACTACCGGATCCTTGTATATGGACGCAGCAGGCATCTGTGCAGGCGCTTCGCCGGAAGGTTGCTAAGGCAAAAGGTCTCAAGTGGCAGGAAGTAAACGGTGAGGATATCTATGAGATGGCAGAGACCGATCCGGAGATTCAGGATATTCTGGAACGGATGTATTACAACATTGCATGGCATTGCTGCAATCTCTATATCACACTGGCACCGGAGATTATCCTGATTGGTGGTGGCATCAGTGCACAGCCGAAGTTTATGGAGGGAATCATCAAATACACATCGAAGCTGCGGCGTCTGTCTTATATTTATGAGCGGATGAAGATTGACTTATGCAAATTCGGTAATGATTCGAACCTGATCGGTGCATTGTTTAATTTCTTGCAGAAATATGACCTTGCCAAGTAAAGAAAATGATGAATGAAAATGTGGGCGTTCCCCGCGGTAGATGCAGTCGGGAGCCCGCAAGGAGGACATACATGGAATTATGGGATATCTACGACCGGGACAAACAGCGTACCGGACGAACAATGAAACGAAATGACTGGCATATGCAGCCTGGAGATTTTCATCTGACCGTGCTTGGCGTGATCCGTCATACAAATGGTAAATATCTGATCACGAAGCGTGTCATGACAAAGGCATGGGCACCGGGAAGCTGGGAAGTATCTGGTGGTGCGGCGCAGGCAGGCGAGGATTCGTTGGATGCAGTGAAACGTGAGATTAAAGAGGAAACAGGACTTGACGTCTCTTCCTTTGAAGGTGGCTTTGTATTTTCGTATACGCGCGAAAACCCGGACGAGGGCGACAACTATTTTGTGGATATCTATTGCTTTACAGGAGATTTTACAGAAGCAGACCTGCATCTGCAGGAGGCGGAAACGGATGGGTGTATGTTAGCGACTGCTGAGGAAATCGAAGCGCTTGGTGCACAGGGGAAATTCCTGCATTATGACAGTATCAAACAGGTTTTTTCATAAAGTTTACAAAAAAATCAAAATTCATCATTTTTGATGCTAAAATGATGCAAAAATGATGTAAAATAACAGAGAGAGGTCAGAGATGGCTCCTCTCTGTTTTTGGTGCAACCGACCGTCATACGGAATGGTTTGCATTAAGCCGTCATTTACAAATAACAAGGAGACAGTTTTATGAATCGAATTTTAGTTGTGGAAGATGATACATCCATCTCCAATGTTATAGAGATCAGTTTACGGAATGCGGGGTATCTGTGTGATTGTGTTTACGACGGCACTTCGGTTTCCGGACAACTGGAGCAGGAGGTATATGATCTGGCACTCGTCGATATTATGCTGCCGGGACCGGATGGATTTTCCCTGATGGAGTATTTCAACTATTATCATGTCCCGGTGATTTTTCTCACAGCGATGGGAGATGTGCAGGATAAGGTTAGGGGATTAAAGCTTGGCGCGGAAGATTATATGGTAAAGCCATTTGAAATCATCGAACTGCTTGCCAGAGTGGAACGTGTGCTGCGTCGGTATAATAAAGTATCACAGACACTTACCGCATATGATATTGAGGTGGATACGCAGTCATTTCAGGTAAAAAAAGCCGGGGTGGAGATTCACCTGACGAAGAAAGAGTATGAGATTTTAGTGATGTTTATGCGAAACCCGAATGTCGCATTGTTCCGTGAGCGGATCTTCGAGAGTGTATGGCATGAACCATATTATGGGGACAGCCGTACGGTTGATCTGCATGTACAGCGTCTGCGTAAGAAGCTTGGCTTGGAAGATAAAATTGTACCGGTATATAAGGTGGGATACCGGCTGGAGGTATAAGCTTGAAATTATTCTGGAAACTATTTTTATCCGTTTGTACCTGTATGATGCTGGCATTTTCGGCGTGTGGAACATTTCTGATCCATTCCGGATTCAAAAGTGCAAGAGAAAAGGATATCCAGAACGGATATAATAATGCAAGCGTTGTCTGTATCAATCTTGTACAGAATGTAAAACGGACGATCAATCTTGTATATCGGGATACCGGATATGAAAAACAAAAAAATGTTGTCGTACGTCAGGCAGCGCAATCGGTTTCTGTCCGGAATGCCGGAGAGGAAGTACAGTTTGCACTTTGGACAGACGAAAAGACAAGAATTTACAGTACGAATGGACTCAAGGGGGCAGACGTGTCAATCTGCCGGGACGATCTAGAAGCAGGGCAGGAAGGCTATAAGATTGTAAAACGAAATGGCAGATATATGCTCTATACCGGAACAAGCTTTCAGGTACTTGATCGTGTCTACTATGTTGAAACATTTTCGGATATCACACGTGACTATGAAAACCGTGACGCGCAGCTTCGGATGTTCCGCATGATCATGATTATTGTCATGATTGTCTGTCTGATGCTGATGGCAATCTTAAATAATATGATTGTGGTGCCAATCCGACGGTTGTCGAAGGCAACGAAGCTGGTAGCTGGCGGACGTGCGGGAATCCGGATCAGAAAAAGAAGCAAAGATGAGATCGGTGTGTTGGCAGAGGATTTCAACCGGATGTCCACGAGTCTGAACAGGACAATGAAGGAACTGGAAGAAAAAACAAAAAGCCAGGAGATGTTCACAAATAACTTTGCCCACGAGTTAAAAACACCGCTTACCTCAATGATCGGATATGCAGATCTGATCCGCTCCAATCAGCTTTCGGAGGAGAAGCTGATCACCTATGCCAACCAGATTGTTGTGGAGGGCAGGCGCTTAGAGAAAATGTCCATGAAACTGATGGATCTGATCGTGCTTAAAAAACAGGATTTCCTGTTTTATGATATGGATATAACGATTTTTGCGGAAGCAGTGTATGAGACATTGCTTCCGGTCGCCGGTAAATATGGGGTTGAACTGACAGTCAATGTACAGCCTGCGATAGTGAAGCTTGAGCCGGATCTGATGAAGACGGTATTGATCAATCTGTTTGACAATGCCAGAAAATCGATGGATGGAAAAGGGAAAATTTCTATGTTCGGTGTGTGGGTATCAGACGAATATCGTATCGGAATCAAGGATAACGGATGCGGTATCGATGAGGAGAATCTGAGCCGGCTGACCGAAGCATTTTATATGGTAGACAAATCACGCTCCCGGGCAAACGGTGGTGCGGGACTGGGACTTGCTATCTGTAACGAGATTGTGAAGCTGCATCAGGCAAAGCTGCAGATCATGAGTAAAATGGGGATTGGAACGCAGGTGAGTGTCTGTTTTCCGAAGGAGGTATGCAGACAGGTTAATTCGGAAAAGATGGAAATGGAGGAAGAAGTATGAGGGGACATGCGGAAACAAAGAAAAACGAACAAAAAACAGAGAAAAACAATGAAATGCATAAAAATATCCTGCGCAATTGCCTGTGCGTGCTGGCGGGAGCTGCTGTTTTGACAATCGGAATTATGGCACCGAAGATGATATTTGCCATGATGGATAAAAGTGAGGTTGATCACATATACGTGCAGCAGGCAGATACATCCTATCTGGATACTGCCGCGCAGATGACGATGGAAGAAAAACTTGATTTGATGGACGGGAGATCAAAAGGGATGCATGTGTCAACTTCTTATCCGGTGGAAAATGCAGACGTATATGATGATTATGATATGCAAGTGCAGGTAGCACCGCAGATTGAAAGGATGCAGGCAGCACATTTACTTCCTGAATTAGATTTTGATATTCTTGATATATATGCGGATACGCAGTATGAAACTCTGGTTAATCTGGACAATATGAATCAATACGTGATGCTTGAATATATGGTGTGTCAGGTTTCTGATGATTATATGTATTTATGTGTAGATGTGGAAACCGGAAAGATTTTGGGGTATACTGTATATGCCTATATGACAGATGCTGAATGGCAGGCGTTTTTAAAAGCGGATGTGGTGAAATATATGGCGGAGGAGCTGGGCATTTCCGAAGAGGTTATTATTAAGAAGTATAACTATGGCGTCTATAATGAAATGTATGGAGAAGGCTATAATATGAATGCAGATGGCAAACTGACTGCGAATGATATGGCAGGTGTGAAGGAGCAGGAAAAAGACGGAAAGCAGTTTGTAGAGATTGGCATGTGGGTCGATCAGGATATATCATCGATTGGAACCATCTATGATGGAGTTGCGATACAATGAGCAATATGATGGATGCACCTGCACAGACAGACATAATGTGAAGGCACATGTGGAGCCGTCAGGTGACATACAAAAATATGCAACTAAGATGGAAAAATGATACATATATGAGACAGATATGATGCACAGTCCATGTAAACTACGGGAAGTTTATAAAAGGAGTGTGCATGAAAATGGAATACGAAAGATACAGTGAAAGATACAGACGGAATGAAACGAACGGGAATGTGGGTATAATTTCCGAGGATTCAGAAGTCATCAGGAGGCGGACGATGTTGCAGGAACAGCAACGCGAAGAACTGCGTAGAAAGAAATTAAAGAAACGAAAGGAAGAGCTGCGCCGGCGCAGAAGGAGAAAACAACGGGCAAAGGAATTGTTCTGCTTGTGTATCTGTGTTGCCATGCTGGTATTGATCGTGGCATTGGTGCGGAGAGGGATTTTCTCTAAAAAACAGGATGTATCCGAAGTGGTGGCTGCCAGTGAATCGGCGTCCACAGAGCAGCAGGCAGATGCCGAGGAACCAAAGGTGTCGGCAACCGGAGAGATTGCGCAGGTACAGAGTCAGGCATTGCCGAATTATTATGAGAAGAAATATATGGTGGGTTCACCGGCACACTATTCGATGGAGGAGATTCAGACAAGATTGAAGAATCTGGCAGACCGATACCCGGAGTTTCAGACAATCTACGATCACATGGATCAATACCCGGAGGCACTTTTAAATAATTTATGCTGCAATCCGAATATGCTGGATTTTGCGCTTGGCTATCAGGAAAACTATGATACAACTTCAGGTACGTTGGAGGCATCTGAACTAGATGGAATCCCTCTGTTTATCCAATGGGATAAGCGCTGGGGCTATGATGCCTATGGAAATGATGTTATCGGATTGTCAGGTTGTGGACCAACCTGTCTTTCAATGATCGTCATTGGACTGACGAAAAATCAGGAGGCAACACCGGACAAGCTGGCGGACTATGCAACGGAACATGGATACTATGAGCAGAATTCCGGAACGAAGTGGTCATTTATGGACGAGGTGGCTGCAGTGTATGGTGTACAGGGATATTATATCTATCTGAGTAAAGATAACATGCAGGAAGAACTCTCACAGGGACATCCGCTTGTATGTGCGATGCGATCCGGAGACTTTACTTCGCAGGGACACTTTATTGTGATCGCAGGAATGGAAGGAGACAAGTTCCTTGTTCATGATCCGAATAGTATAGAACGGAGCCAGCAGTTGTGGGATTATGATACATTACAATATCAGATCTCTGCGATCTGGGCATTTAAGGTCGCACAGTGACCGAAAAAAGGAAACCAAGCCCCCAATTCGACAAAATTAAAAAAAATGAAAAAGGGGGTTGACTTTCCAAAATTAGAGTGCTATTATAAGCAAGCTGTCACTGAGACGACAGCAAAACTTCAAATTCGACATCACCGTCGAAATCAAAAACTTTGAAAAAAATAAAAAAAGTTCTTGACAAAGACGAAACAAAGTGATATCTTATAGAAGTTGTCGCTAAGAACGACAAAACAACGAACCTTTGACAAATTAATAACATGTTAACCCTGAAAATTTCTTTAAG
>ERZ772897.91-NODE-91-length-100334-cov-9.282442_pt1 | contig 100334 bp, 99 predicted proteins | sample MGYA00512125_ERZ772897 | MGnify/ENA primary metagenome ERZ772897 (study PRJEB29015, sample SAMEA2737660) | human gut metagenome | biome: human gut; feature: human-associated habitat; material: faeces | place: China | collected 2012 ... | reverse complement strand
GAAGGTGATACGCAGCGTTTCTGTACGAGCTGGGCAACAACGGAGGACGAGGTTGCTGCTTTGGTTGCGGATATTGCAGCATTGTAAGGGTCACCTTTGTGGATTCGTCAAAAGTAAGCGAGGTGTATTTTTATGGCAAACACGACAAAGCTGGCGTTGGAAGCATCTTTAAAAGAACTTTTGCGTACAAAGCCAATCGACAAAATTACGATCAACGATCTGACGGAGCATTGTGGAATCAGCCGTATGGCATTCTACTATCATTTCAAGGACATCTATGATCTGGTTGAGTGGGCGTGTGTGGAGGATGGCAAGCGTGCGCTGCAGGACAAGAAAACCTACGACACATGGCAGGAAGGTATTTCGCAGATTTTTGAGGCGGTGTTGGAAAATAAGCCTTTTATTATGAATGTATATCATGCGGTTGCCCGCGAAAAGGTAGAACAGTATCTGTATAAGCTGACTTATGAACTGATCGTTCATGTGGTCGAGGAAAAATGCAAAGATGTTGAGATTGCGGATGAGGATAAATCGTTTATTGCAGATTTCTATAAGTATGGCTTTGTGGGAATTATGCTTGACTGGATCGATAAGGGGATGCAGGAAGATTATCACAAGATCGTGCAGATGATGGGAACCGCACTGGATGGAAACATTGCGCGGTCAATTGAAAACTTTAAGAATGTTGTCTAAAACCAGACAATTGATCAAAACGAGGGAATTGATAAAATTTTTATCAGTTCCCTCGTTTTGTAAATGGTTTCTTTTCAGAGAACTGGTTAATATAAGTGTATCGAAGTTGTCCCATAAACAATCGGTTGAATGACCGCAGAAAGGAGAAACGATATGTCAAAGAATAAAAAAATAGGACTTGGAATCGCAGCAGTTGCAGCAGGAGCTGGTCTTGCCTATGCAACAAATAAATCAAATAAGCAGAAAATTAAAAAAATTGCAAAGGCGGAGCCGCCAATCGATTACCGCAACACGGAACGCGGAAAATATGAAAAGAACAGCAAGGGAATTTATTATACCAATGGAAACTACGAGGCATTTGCCCGACCAAAGAAGCCGCAAGGGGTCGATGATAAGAATGCGTATATTGTCGGTAGTGGGCTTGCAGCACTGGCAACGGCATGTTTTCTGGTAAGAGATGGCCGGATGCCTGGTTCCCATATCCATATTCTGGAGGCAATGGATGTGGCGGGAGGTGCCTGTGATGGTATATTTGATCCGACCCGCGGATATGTGATGCGTGGTGGTCGTGAGATGGAGAATCATTTTGAGTGTCTGTGGGATCTGTTCCGTAGCATTCCGTCGCTGGAAATCGAAGGGGCATCCGTGCTGGATGAGTATTACTGGCTGAACAAGGAGGATCCGAACTATTCTCTTTGCCGTGCAACAGAAAATCGCGGTGAGGATGCACATACCGATGGAAAGTTTAACTTAAGCCAGAAGGGCTGCATGGAGATCATGAAGCTTTTTATGACAAAGGATGAAGATCTGTACGACAAGACCATCGAGGATGTATTCGATGAGGAAGTGTTTGATTCCACATTCTGGCTGTACTGGCGCACAATGTTTGCATTTGAAAACTGGCACAGTGCTTTGGAGATGAAGTTGTACTTCCAGCGGTTTATCCACCATATTTCCGGTCTGCCGGATTTCTCCGCACTGAAATTTACGCGTTATAACCAATACGAATCCCTGATTCTTCCGATGCAGAAATATCTCGAGGATGCCGGGGTAGAGTTCCAGTTCAACACCGAAGTAACCAACGTTATTTTTGACATCAAAGATGGAAAGAAAGTGGCAAAAACCATTGAATGTAAAGTAAAAGGCGTAGAGACTGGCATTGTCCTGACAGAAAATGATCTGGTCTTTGTCACAAACGGAAGCTGCACCGAGGGCACGATCTACGGTGATCAGAATCATGCACCGAACGGGGACGCAGAGGTGCGCACCAGTGGCTGCTGGAGCCTGTGGAAGAACATTGCAAAGCAGGATCCTTCTTTCGGACATCCGGAGAAATTCTGCTCCGACATTGCCAAGACCAATTGGGAATCGGCAACCGTTACAACGCTGGATGACAAGATCCTCCCATATATTGAGAAAATCTGTAAGCGTGATCCGCGCAGCGGCAGGACCGTTACCGGTGGTATCGTAAGCTGCAGGGATTCCAGCTGGTTATTAAGCTGGACGATCAATCGTCAGGGTCAGTTCAAGGAGCAGGACAAAGACAAGGTCTGCGTATGGGTATACGGTCTGTTTACCGATGCCCAGGGTGATTTTATCAAGAAGCCGATGAAGGAGTGTACTGGTAAGGAAATCACGGAAGAATGGCTGTATCATCTGGGTGTGCCGGAGGATCAGATCGAAGATCTGGCAGAGCACAGTGCGGTCTGTGTACCAACCATGATGCCGTATATTACTGCATTCTTTATGCCAAGAACCAAAGGCGACCGCCCGGACGTTATCCCGGATGGCTGTGTCAACTTCGCATTCCTTGGACAGTTTACGGAGACCCCGAGAGATACGGTATTTACGACAGAATATTCTGTGCGTACTGCAATGGAAGCGGTCTATGGATTGCTTGGCGTGGATCGAGGCGTGCCGGAGGTATGGGGCAGTGTCTACGATGTGCGTGAACTGTTAGACAGCAGTGTGAAGCTGATGGATGGAAAATCGCCATTACAGATGGATTTAGGACCGCTCAATGTGATCAAGAAACCGCTGATTGGCAAGATCAAGGGAACCGTGATCGAAAAACTGCTGCGCGATCATGATGTGCTGCGGGATGGAATGCTATAATAGAAAAATGGGATTGATAAGCACCGGGAACGAGTAGGTTCCCGGTGCAATTTATTACTTTAACCCAGAATGCCTATTGACATAGTAGGAATAGTGGGGTATGATAAAACACAATAAAACTTAAATGAGAAACAATTATAGAAATTTGATGCGAAAGATAAATGGTCAGAAGAGGAAACGATGATGGAGAAGATTGCAAAACAATTAACGGAGCTGATCGGAGGCACACCGTTACTGGAATTATCCAATTATGAGAAGAAGAAGGAACTGAAGGCGCAGGTCGTTGCGAAGCTTGAGTATTTTAATCCGCTCGGAAGTGTGAAGGATCGTGTGGCGAATGCGATGATCGAGCAGGGAATCAAGGATGGCAAGATCAATCAGGATACGGTCATCATTGAGCCGACAAGTGGCAACACCGGAATCGGACTTGCGTTTGTTACCGCATCGAAAGGATTACATCTGATTCTGACGATGCCGGACACCATGAGTATGGAGCGACGCAAGATCGTGAAAGCACTCGGTGCGGAAATTGTGCTGACACCGGGACGCGCAGGAATGCGTGGTGCGATCGAGAAAGCAGCGCAGCTGAAGGAAGAATATGGAAATGCATTCATTCCGCAGCAGTTCGAGAATGAAGCAAATCCGGCGATTCACAAAGTGACGACTGCTCAGGAAATTTGGCAGGATACCGATGGAAATGTGGATATCTTCGTATCCTCCGTCGGAACCGGTGGAACATTAACCGGAACCGGAGCGGGACTTCGTGAGAAGAATCCGGATGTGAAGATTATCGCAGTGGAACCGGCAACATCCGCAGTATTATCCGGAGAGCAGCCTGGCCCACACAAGATTCAGGGAATCGGCGCCGGATTTATTCCGAAGGTTATGGATATGAGCCTTGTGGATGAAATCATCAAGGTTGGAAATGAGGAAGCATTTGAGACGGCACGAGCGGTTGCAAAGTCGGATGGACTTCTGGTTGGAATCTCATCGGGGGCTGCACTTTGGGCGGCAACGGAGCTGGCGAAGAGACCGGAGAATGCAGGCAAGCGGATCGTGGTATTACTTCCGGATACCGGAGAGAGATATTTATCTACTTCCCTATTTTAGAATAAGTGTTACGATTCAGCCTTCCTATGAATAAGGAAACGGATGCGATATGCTTGCATGTGGGGAAGAGAGAATAGTTGCATAACGTAGCAAAGAGGATAAAACGTGAAGAATTACAGTAAGAAACCAGACTTCACAACTATATATAAAGAAGAAAGTCGTAAATCCGGCACGCGATGTCGCACATTCCGGCGCTTCGCAGCGGTAACGCTTCTTCTTACCATTGCCCTCACCGGATGCGGCGGGAAGCAAAGCGATACGATTACGATCACGAATGTTTCCTACGATCCGACGCGTGAATTCTACGAGGCATACAATCCGTTGTTTGAGCAATATTATGAGAACAAGTTCGGTAAGAAAGTGGAAGTCATCCAGTCGCACGGAGGTTCCGGAGCGCAGGCACGATCGGTGGTCGAGGGATGTAATGCGGATGTCGTAACACTGGCTTTGGAGCATGATATCACACTGATCGAGCAGACGGGACTGATCGAGCCGGGGTGGAAAGAAGAGTTTGACAGGGACAGCGCACCGTACACCTCTACGATCGTCTTTCTCGTGCGGAAAGGCAATCCGAAAGGCATTAAAGACTGGGATGATCTCACCCGGCCGGATGTGGAAGTGATCACGCCGGATCCGAAGAGCAGCGGCGGTGCCTGCTGGAATTTCCTTGCGGCGTTGTCCTATGCGAAGGAAGCATACGGAGATGAGGCAAAGGAAGAGGATTTCCTTCGGAAATTATATGCGCAGGTTTCGGTGATGGATTCCGGAGCGCGCGGATCGACCACAACGTTCGTGGAGAACCAAAAGGGTGATGTGCTGATCGCGTGGGAGAATGAGGCTTTGACGACGATGAGCAGTTATCCGGATGAGTACGAACTCATCACGCCGTCGGTCAGCATTCTGGCGCAGCCGAGTGTGGCGATCGTCGATGACAATGCGGATGCGAACGGCACGCAGGAAGTCAGCCGCGAGTATCTGGAGTATCTGTACAGTGACGAGGCGCAGCGTATGGCAGCGGAGTATGGATACCGACCGGCGAATGAAGAAATTTTGACAGAGTATGCAGATAAATTTGACCTGAATATCAAGCTGTACACGATTGATGATTACGGCGGATGGGACAACGCATACAAGACCTATTTTGACGATGGAGCAATGTTTGATGAAATCTACGAGTACTAATAAAGCGAAAAAAGTACGGGTTATCCCGGGATATCATTTGACAATGGGAATCGTAATTACGATGCTTTCCCTGCTCATCTTAATCCCGCTTGCATCGGTGTTCGTCTATGCACTGAAGCTTTCACCGTCGGAGTTCTTCGCACTGGTGACAAAGCCGAACGTGCTGCACGCGTTCCGCACGAGTATCCTTTGTTCGCTGGCGGCGGCACTTGTCAACTGCGTGTTCGGCGTCATCGTAGCCTGGGTGCTTGTCCGGTATGATTTCCCCGGAAAACGCCTGCTTGATGGATGCATTGAGCTTCCGTTTGCTCTGCCGACCGCAGTCGCGGGTATCACACTCTCCAAACTGTATTCGGAGACAGGCTTTCTTGGAAAGCCGCTTGCGAAGCTTGGAATTAAAGTATCGTACACGCATCTGGGACTCGTGATCGCATTAGTATTTATTGGAATTCCGTTCGTCATCCGTGCAGTACAGCCGGTACTTGAGAAGCTGGATCACCAGTATGAGGAAGCATCCTTTATGCTTGGTGCGAACCGGTGGCAGACCTTTTATAAAGTAATCTTTTCGGAACTGAGACCGGCAATCTTAACCGGATTCGGACTTGCCTTTGCCAGAGGCGTCGGCGAGTACGGAAGCGTGATCTACATCTCCGGCAATAGTGCCAGAGAGCAGACACAGGTGGTATCGTATGTGATCATGCAGAAGCTGGGTTACATTGATTATGCAAGTGCTACCGCAATCGCACTTGTTATGTTGATTTTCTCGTTTGTGATTCTGTTCGGTGTCAATATCGTACAGATGAGACAAGCGGCAAGAACGAACGTGCTATAATAATTCCGTCAAGCAAATAAGCAGCGTGACTGCTTGCAGGCAAAGTAGCTTATTTATTTGACGGATAAACAGACATAAGCAAGTAGGGTGATAGCCCGGATTGTGCATGTCTGTGCGATTTCGGGAGTTCGAAGAACGAAGAAATCGGAATTATAATGGATTAAGAGGATTACACATGGAACAAAGCAGCAAGAAAATTACAAAATACATATTGATCGGCATAAGCGTTCTGTTCATCGGAATCATGCTGGTGCTTCCGCTTTGTTCGATCATCATAAATTCCTTGAGCGAAGGCGTGAAATTCTATTTGGAAGCGATCTCTACCGAGTATGTGAAGAGCGCATTGCTGGTTACCCTGCTTGCAACGGTGATCGCGGTAGCCGTCAACACGTTTTTCGGAATTACAGCAGCGTGGCTTCTGACGAAGTTTTCGTTCAAAGGGAAACAGGTTTTGGCAACACTTATTGACATTCCGTTTTCCATCTCACCGGTCATTGTCGGACTCGCTTTCCTGATGACGTTCGGAAGACTTGGATGGACGTATCCGGGTATCCGCTGGCTGAATCAGCTGCTCGGAACCAATATCAGAATTACGTTCGCATTGCCGGGCGTTGTGCTCGCAACGATTTTTGTTACATTTCCGTATGTATCGCGTGAGATTATCCCAATCCTGAATGCGGAAGGCAAAGACGAGGAGGAAGCGGCGGCACTCATGGGAGCCGGCGGCTGGACAATCTTTCGCCGGATCACGCTCCCACAGATGAAGTGGGGACTGATCTACGGCATCATCCTCTGTACAGCAAGAGCACTTGGAGAGTTCGGCGCGGTCAACGCCTTATCGAAGACGAGAGGTGAGACATTCACACTTCCGCTTGAAATTGATGCTTTGTACATGTCGGGCACCGACACATCAATCACGGCAGCGTTTGCGGTATCGTCGATTCTGGTGCTGATCGCGGTTGTTGTTCTTATCCTTCGCAACATCTTTGAGTATCGAAATAAGAAAACCCACACACCACGTTAAAGAGGTAGACAGTATGTATGTGGAAATGAGAAATATCTGTAAAAATTATGGGGACTTTAAAGCCTCGGACAATGTAAGCTTCGGCATCGAAAAAGGCAGGCTGGTCGCATTGCTCGGACCGTCCGGCAGCGGCAAGACAACGCTGCTCCGCATGATCGCAGGACTGGAAAATCCCAACTCCGGCGACATCTACATTGACGGACAGCGCGTCAACGACATTCCGGCAGCCAAACGTGGCATCGGTTTCGTGTTCCAAAGTTATGCGTTGTTTCGTTACATGACGGTGTTTGACAATGTCGCATTTGGTCTGGAGCTGGCGAAGGTTCCGAAGAAAGAAATTAAAAAACGCGTGACGGAGCTGCTTGAGCTCACCGGACTGACCGGACTCGAGAAGCGTTATCCGAATTAGTTGTCCGGCGGACAGCGGCAGAGAGTCGCTTTCGCGCGTGCGCTTGCACCGAATCCGCAGGTACTGCTCCTTGATGAGCCGTTTGCGGCGATCGATGCGAAAGTCAGAACGGAGCTTCGTACCTGGCTCAAAGAGATGGTGACAAAGCTTGGCATCACAAGCATCTTTGTCACGCACGACCAGGATGAGGCGGTCGAGGTTGCGGATGAGATCATCATCACGAATCACGGACGCATCGAGCAGATGGGAACGCCGATGGAAATCTATAAAGCACCGGACACACCGTTCGTTGCACAGTTTATCGGACGATCCTCAGTTGTGAATGAATACGACAGACTTTGCGGCTTTGACCGGATCGAGGGCGCGGATCACGCAGTACTGAGACCGGAATTTGTGAAGCTTTCGCGCAGCGAACCGGAGCGGTTCATCAGCGCGACGGAGGAAGGTTTTGTCAAAGACATTGTCTTTCGTGGCAATCATCTGGATATTGTCGTAGACATCGATGGAATTGAGATTGTGGCGGAGCGGTCATTAGAAAAAGATCCGCTTGAGATCGGGCAGAAGGTGTATGTGCTGATCTATCGCCTTTACATCTTTGATGAGCATCAGACGTATCTCGTGGAGAATCAGGAGATGCAGATCGATGATGTATTCTATATCTGATACAAGGTGTCAAAATCCAGAATACAGTTCTGCTTGCAGAAAACGTATTCTGGATTAATGACCCGCACACGGATGAGCAAGAAGTGATTTTGAAAAAATCAACGGATTGCGAATCTGTGTAGAATTGCGGGAGTTGCATGGCAACGGAGCAATTCGTGTATCAGAAAAAATATAAAGAGAGGAATGGATATGAAAATTACACAGAAGGAAGTGCTGTATACCGACATTCTGATCATCGGTGGCGGAACCGCCGGCTGCTACGCGGCAATGACGATCAGGGAGCATTCCGATTATTCGGTTGTGATCGCGGAGAAAGCCAACATCAAACGAAGCGGATGCTTAGCTGCCGGAGTAAATGCGTTAAATGCATATATCGTAAAGGGAAGAAAACCACAGGATTATGTGGATTATGCGAAGAAGGATGCGGACAACATTGTGCGTGAAGATCTTCTTCTGACGATGTCGGAAGGCTTAAACCGTGTGACGGCGAAGATGGAACAGCTCGGACTGGTCATCTTAAAGGATGAGAACGGCGAGTATGTTGCCAGAGGAAACCGTAACATCAAGATCAACGGCGAGAACTTCAAGCCGCTTCTTGCGGATGCGGTATCAAAATTAGATGACGTAACGGTGATCAACCGACTGAATATTACAGACTATATTGTGGAAAACAATCAGATCCTTGGAGCGTATGGCTTCTCCATCGAGGAGCAGAAAGCGTATGAGATCCGCGCGAAGAAAGTGCTGATCGCAACCGGTGGAGCCGCTGGATTATACAAGCCAAACAATCCAGGATTTTCAAGACATAAGATGTGGTATCCTCCGTTTAACACAGGCGCGGGTTACGCGATGGGAATCCGTGCGGGAGCGGAGATGACCACGTTTGAGATGCGATTTATTGCACTCCGGTGTAAGGACACGATTGCACCGACCGGAACGATTGCACAGGGTGTCGGCGCAAAGCAGGTGAACGCTTTGGGCGAAGTGTATGAGACGAAATACGGACTGACCACCTCGCAGCGTGTGTACGGAACCGTGCAGGAGAATCTGGAAGGACGCGGACCATGTTATCTGCGCACGGAAGGAATTACTGCGGATCAGGATGATGCGTTGCGCAAGGCGTACTTGAACATGGCACCGAGCCAGACACTCAAATGGGTGGAATCCGGTAAGAATCCGAGTGAGCAGAATGTGGAGATCGAAGGCACGGAGCCATACATCGTCGGAGGTCATACGGCGAGCGGTTACTGGGTGGATACGAATCGTGAGACAACGATCCGCGGGCTTTTTGCCGCAGGCGATGTGGCAGGAGGATGTCCGCAGAAGTATGTGACCGGAGCATTGGTGGAAGGTGAGATCGCAGCACTTCGCATGGTGGAACAGCTGGATGCGGAAGAAGCAGACAAGGTTGTGACCGGAAACTTAGAAGATGTGAACACCGATACAGCGAACGGAAAGAACATTGTTGAGATCAAGAACGATACAGAGGCGGCATGGAATCATGAAGTTGCGCAATCGGTTCAAAGTCTGAACGACAAAGTTGCTGAGTACGATGCCATCTTACAGAAAGAAAACGCGGTGTTTACCGTGGAGCAGTTGGAAGAGGCGATGCAGAAAGTGATGGATACTTACGCAGGAGGCATAGGAACCCATTATCAGTTTAATGCGAAGCAGCTTGACATGGCGGAGGAGAAGATCCGACAGATCCAGACACTTGCGGAGGGGCTGAAAGCGGAAGACATGCATGAGCTGATGTTCGTTTATGAGCTGAAGGAGCGCCTGACGGTCTGCCTGACTGTGATCGCACATCTGCGTGCGAGAAAAGAGACGCGCTGGCACAGCTTTGCGGAGAATTTGGATTATCCCAAGAAGTCTGACGAGTGGCTGCGGTATGTGAATTCCCGTCTGGTGGATGGAAAAATCGAGATGATCTACAGAGATCTAGTAGAAGGAGGCAAGCGGTATGAGCATAGTAATCGATAAAATGAAATGTAAAAGCTGTACAAAGTGTACCGCTGTCTGTCCGGGAAGTCTGATCGAACTGGATGAGAATAAGAAAGCTTACATCCGTTATCCGAAGGACTGTTGGGGCTGCGCTTCCTGTATCAAGGAATGTGCATTCGGTGCGATCTCGTTCTATCTGGGAGCCGATATCGGCGGTATGGGCAGTAAGATGACGGTCTCCACGCAGGGAGATCTGCTTAATTGGCAGATTGATAAGACAGATGGCACAACCGAAGTAATTACGGTAAACAAGAAAGATTCGAATAAATATTAATGACCTACATAAAGGAGGAACAACATGAGTGAATTATCCCATCTTGATGCACTCGAAGCAGAGGCAATCTACATTATACGAGAAGTGGCAGCCGAGTGTGAGAAACCGGTAATGCTGTATTCCATCGGAAAAGACAGCTCCGTAATGCTCCATCTGGCGATGAAAGCCTTCTATCCGGAGAAGCCACCTTTTCCGTTCCTGCATGTCAACACGACATGGAAATTCAAGGAAATGATTAAGTTCCGTGATGAGACAGCCAAAAAGCTTGGCATCGAGATGATCGAATATATCAATGAGGATGGCGTAAAGCAGGGCATCAACCCGTTTGATCACGGCAGCGCATATACTGACATTATGAAAACACAGGCCTTGAAGCAGGCGTTAAACAAATACGGATTTACCGCAGCGTTCGGTGGCGGACGGCGTGACGAGGAGAAATCCCGTGCGAAGGAGAGAATCTTCTCCTTCCGTAACGAGAACCATGCATGGGACCCGAAGAACCAGCGCCCGGAGATGTGGAAGCTTTATAACTCGAAGATCCACAAGGGAGAGAGCATCCGTGTCTTCCCGATTTCCAACTGGACAGAGACTGATATCTGGGAATACATCAAGAGAGAGAACATTGACATCGTACCGCTTTACTTTGCAGCGGAGCGTCCGGTCATCGAGCGTGACGGACAGATCATCATGGTAGATGATGACCGCCTGAAGCTTCGTCCGGATGAGAAGATCGAGCACAAGAGTGTGCGTTTCCGTACACTTGGCTGCTACCCGCTGACCGGTGGTATTGAATCTACCGCAACCACACTCGATGAGATCATCGATGAGACCTTAAGCGCGGTCGAGTCGGAGAGAACCACCCGAGTGATCGATAACGAGGCAGCCGGCAGCATGGAAAGAAGAAAAAGGGAGGGCTATTTCTAATGAGCGGATTACTGAAATTTATTACCTGCGGAAGTGTGGACGATGGAAAGTCAACACTGATCGGACATATTTTATACGATTCCAAGCTGCTGTACGCAGATCAGGAAAAGGCATTGGAATTAGACTCCAAGGTCGGAAGCCGCGGCGGTGCGATCGACTATTCACTGCTTCTTGACGGTCTGATGGCAGAGCGTGAGCAGGGTATCACGATTGACGTCGCATACCGTTACTTCACAACCGATAAGAGAAGTTTTATCGTGGCAGATACACCAGGTCACGAAGAGTATACAAGAAACATGGCTGTTGGTGCATCATTTGCTGACCTTGCAGTCATCCTTGTGGATGCAAAGCAGGGCGTGCTTGTGCAGACCAGACGCCACGCAAGAATCTGTGCTCTCATGGGAATCAAATACTTTGTATTCGCCGTAAACAAGATGGATCTTGTTGATTACAGCGAGGATCGCTTCAAGGAGATCATTGCACAGATCGAGGAACTGTCGAAGGAACTTTCACTTGCAAGTGTGCAGATCATTCCGGTTTCCGCAACCGAGGGAGACAATGTTACGAAGCGTTCCGATAAGATGAACTGGTACGATGGACCGGTACTCCTTTCTTACCTTGAGGATATTGATGTCAGTGAGAAAAAGCAGGAAGTTGGCTTCTATATGCCGGTACAGCGTGTATGCCGTCCGGATCACACCTTCCGTGGATTCCAGGGACAGATCGAAAGCGGCAGCATCTCGGTCGGCGATGAGATCATCACGCTCCCGAGCAACGAGCATGCCAAGGTCAAGAGCATCTTGGTTGGTGACAAGAATGCGGACAGTGCCGATGCCGGACGTCCGGTCACAATCCAGCTTGACAAGGAAGTGGATGTATCCAGAGGATGTGTTCTTACAACGGTAGAACTTCCGGTCAGCAAGAAATTTACAGCAACGATTCTGTGGATGGACGATCAGGAACTGACGGTCGGTAAGGATTACCTGGTCAAAATCGGAACCGAGACCATTCCTGGAATTCTTAAGAATATTCAGTACAAGATCGATGTCAACACCGGAGAATATATTCCGGTCGGACGCCTGAGAAAGAACGAGATCGCTGTCTGCGACCTTGTACTTCAGGAGGAGATCGTACTTGACGCCTTTTTAAATCATAAGACACTTGGCGAGCTGATCCTGATCGATCGTATCACGAACATGACATCCGCATGTGGTGTTGTAGAGAATCCGGCACTCGATGAGAGCAAGGATGTCAAATGTGCATTTGTATCCGGTAACCTGAAAGCCAACGGAGATATCTTCGAAGAGTTCTACTATGATTTGGAGAGCATGACCGTATTTAAGGTACAGCCATCCGGCAAGACCTATACGATCGGTGATGAGATTCCGGTTGCAGGCGATTCTTATCAGTATCCGGACAGCTTCGATGTCGTTGTGCTCCGCGATCAGGTAGCAGTACAGGTACGTGATCGCAAGATTACCGTTATCCAGCCGCTTGCCGATTATACATACAACGATGTCCCTGTTATCAACGGACGAGGCTTTGCAGTACATGTAAGCAGCCAGACCGATCTTGATGTATTTAAGGCAGAGCTTGCATCGGAGGGCAGCAGTATTTCCGAGACCTTCTTCAATAAGTGGGTTGACTTTGAAACCTATCGTAAGATTGTGTTCAAGGATCAGCATTGGAACTAATCTAAGGGATAGTTTTCAGTAATTACGAAAGTGTGGCATACAGATTTTGGTTCACTATGAATGTGAACTAGAAGAGTTGTATGCTACACTTTTTGTTTTATTTATTGGAAGAATATTTTTGTGGCTTTTTGAAACATGTTAGTATATAATACGCTTACTACATTAATGACGAATTGAGGGAATACTATTGATAAAAGTGTACCATGGTACAAACTTAAGCTCTGCTTTTGACATTTCTATACATGGAATTGACTTAAATAAAAGTCTTCCGAATCTTGATTTTGGGAAAGGGTTTTATACGACAGATAATAAAAAGAAAGCAATCGATCGAGCGTTAAAAAAGACTTCGGATTATAATAGAAGAAATCATTGCTCTGAGGATGCTTATTTAGTAGAATTATTGATTGATGAATCTATATTTCCGACATTTAATACAAAATTTTTTAAACCGAGAGAGCAGCAATGGTTTGAATTTGTGATAAATAATCGTATGGATGAAGTGTTCCTGATTAACAATAATATTACCAATCATAATAAAGATAATAAATATGACATTGTGTTTGGTGAAATTGCGGATGGAACGATTGCAAATGTAGCCAATCGTATAAAGAATAACGATTTAAATATAAATGAAGTAGATTATAGTTTATTTATTCCGGAAAGCGGAAGATATTATGAAAGTCAGTATTCTTTCCACTCGCTAAAGTCATTGACTTGTATAAAAAGTATATCGTGTGCTATAATAAAACCATATAATAAACGGAAAAGGAGGAGATAATATGCGAAAAGAAGTAAAAGAATATATGGATTCCGTGGTTATGACCATTGTAAAAAAGTATCATCTTTCTGAAATTGAATCATATAAGGCTGTTAAACAATCTTTTCTTTATGATTCTCTTATCAATTTCCCGGAAGAAACGCTACATGATGATATAGAAACAAATGCGGATTTTGTATATCAGGATTACACGGCAGAAAAGTTGCAAAGAATGTAACGTATAATTTAAATTGAGCTTAAATAGTGAATGGATGATTAACCATTAGATTAAGTAGCCTCCCAGCAGATGCATCGACTGGGAGGCTTTTTGATCATATTATAGTATTCGAAATCAATATTTTTACATTTATACGGACAGTTTGTGAGCCTCATTTGTATTATAAGTGAAAGGGGGTATATCGTGAAAAAAGTAATTCGTTCGAATGATGAAATTGAAAGAATATACCATGAGTACAACAATATGATATACCGAATTTGCTTTGCTTATATGAAGAATGTTTCTGAGGCGGAGGACATGGTAAGCGATACGTTTGTCCAGTTGATCCGGAATGCTCCTTCTTTTGAAAATGCGGAACATGAGAAGGCATGGCTGATCCGGGTCGCAAGAAATTTGTGCAAAAATGCGTTAAAGCATTGGCAGAAAAAATGTGTTCACATGGATGGAATGGAAGATGTATCGGGGGAAGAAATGAAGATAGATGAAACCATGGAAGCAATCCAAAATCTTCCCGATAAATACAAGACCGTTGTATATCTGTTTTATTATGAAGGATATAATAGCGAAGAGATTGCAACAATTTTAAAGAAACCGTCTTCGACTGTCAGAAATCACTTAAGAGAAGCTAGAGGTATTTTGAAAGAAAGGCTTGGTGAAATCGATTGAAGAAAAATAAAATAGCAGAGTCATGGGAAAAAATAGAATTAAATCCGCAGAGTGATAAGCGGATATTAAATCAATTGATGCAATTGAATGGAGATTATAAAAGAGAAGTGGATTGTTCGCAAAAGCGTTCCACAAAAAAATCATTTGTACCGGTTCTCGTCGGGCTTGCCTTGTTTTTCCTGATTGGCTCGGCATCCGTGGTTGTGTATGCGCATTTGGTATCATCGGGAAAACTCTTTTTCCATAAAGCAAACGAGGCATCGGATAAAAATACAGATGTAACATTTGTTGTAGATGATGCGACAAGAGTTAATACAAAGAACTTTAAGGGAAACATAAAAGAATGCGAATCGATCATAAAGAATCAGGTAGTGGCTAACAATATGTATAGTTCACAAAGTCCTTACGGAATTGATAAATCATTTGATAGTATTAAGGATGCACTTGACTATATTGGATATGATAAGTTTGTATGGACACGATTCGATGAAAAAACGAAGTCCGTAAATCTGTTTGTCGATGGAACACAAGAAGGAAAAATTACAGATCTTACTTTAATTTCTAATTATAAAATGAATGGGGAAATTGAGGCGCAAACGGAAGCGCGGATATTTACAGAAAACTATAATGGAGAAATTAGTGTAGGAGTAACCAGCTATTCCGATGATTTTCCGGGTGTAGATTATTCGGGAAAAACAGTGGTCACAAACGGACGCAAATTCTGGGTAGTGGATTCCACGGAATTTGAGGATGGCTGGCTTGGAAAGATGGTATATTGGCAGGAAAACAATGTTATTTATACCCTGGATATCAGATACCGGAAGGCAGATGAAAAAGAAGTAACCGCATTGGCAACCAACTGGATGGAAGGGTTTTAATATGTATACGTCCTTTGGTTTTGAATATGACTGGGAAAAAATAAAATATTTTTAAAGAATTTGGAGTCGGTTTTGTCTTGTTGACACAAGAAAAGCTGACTCATTTTCTTTTGCGCCGGTGTGTGCAGCGAAGTGGACCTTTGCATATGTCATTAAAATATTCAAAGTTTTCACATTGGCAAAGTCGTTTTATACCCATAAATTTGCAGGCAGAATGAACTGTTGAAGTTTACTTATTATTGAAAATAAAGGACTTAAGGGATACAGATTCGTTTCTACAATCGACAGATATCGGAGCATACGTGGCATGGGACGATATTATGGCGGCAGGATTTCGGGTTATACATTTTGCGAAATTCTTCAATGCGATTGCCCCTGTGTTCCATAGTGCGCGCTAATTGCGTAAAAAGCAGAGTTATGAACAATGATCCAAAATCAAGTCAGGGGTTAACTCGCATTGAAAATTGAGCAAACCTATGTATACCCGAAATCCAATTTCTTAAACATAAAATGTCCCATACCGCGTATGCTCCGATAGCGTCCATTTTTAAGAAAACTGAATCCTTACTATTCCTAGTAAAATAGTGTAAATTATATCTTGACAAACATACTTTAGTGGGGTATAGTGTTTATAACATATTAAACCTAGTAGAAAAGTATGAATTAAGGAAAATGCAAATGGGATTCAACACAGAACTTTTACACGGTACGAAAACCGGTGATCCGCATACAGGTGCGACGCTCACTCCGGTGTACCAATCCAGTGCTTTCTTTCAGCCTTCGGCGGAGCAGCACGAGAAGCTGTTTCATAATAAAGCAAACGGATACTCTTACACGAGAATTAATAATCCCACCATCGCTGCGTTTGAGGAGCGCATGACGGTGCTGGAGCGGGGAGTTGCGTCGGTCGCATGTGCCTCCGGTATGGCGGCGCTCACGAACGCACTTCTAAATATCGTAGGAAGCGGACAGGAGATCATCGCAAGCACGAGCCTTTACGGAGGAACGATCGATCTGTTTCATGATCTGGAGGCTTTCGGGATCAAGACCATTTTCGTGGATGGCGGAGAGTTAAGCCTTGTAGAAAAGGCAATCACCGACGATACGCGGGCCATCTTCGCGGAGACGATCGGCAATCCGAAGCTGGATGTCACAGACATTGATGCATGGGCAAAGCTGGCACATGAGCATGGACTTCCGCTTGTCATCGACAATACGGTAGCGACTGCTTTTCTCGTAAAGCCGATCGAGCTTGGAGCCGACATTGTCATCAACTCCACTTCAAAATATATCAACGGTAACAGCAGCGCGATCAGCGGTGTGATAACCGACAGTGGAAATTTTAAGTGGAATGTGCAACAATATCCTGGAATGAAGGATTATATCAAGTTTGGCAGATTCGCTTTTACTGCGAAGCTACGCAACGGACTGTTCCGGAATATGGGAGCCTGTATGGCGCCGCAGACGGCGTTCTACAATCTGCTCGGTATGGAGACACTTGGTCTTCGCATGGAGCGGGCGTGTGACAACGCGGCGCAGCTTGCGGCTTACTTAGATAAGATCCCGGGAATTACCGTAAATTATCCGGGACTGTATTCCAGTCCTTGGCATGAGATTGCAGAGAGGATTTTAGATAAGCGGTACGGCGCGATCCTGACGCTTCGCGTCGGAAGCAAGGCGAGAGCTTTTGCAATCATGAATCAGCTGAAGATTCCACAGATCGTATCCAACATCGGCGATACCAAGACACTGATCGTGCATCCGGAGTCAACGCTTGCGGCACATAGCACGGAAGAAGAGAAGCGCGATGCAGCCGTCTATGACGATATGATCCGGGTGAGTGTCGGAATTGAAGATATCGAAGATCTGGTCAAAGATTTCGAATCGGCGATCGCAGACACTGCCGACATTTAAATGGAAAGGTAGCACCCGGGGTATGATCCTTGAATAGAAAAACGAGAGAGAGCACAGGATAAAAGGAGAACATTATGGCAGTTGATTATGCAACATTAAAAAAAGGCGGTTTCATGCGCCAGAAACAAAAGAATCATTTTTCTCTGCGACTTGCAGTGGTCGGCGGTAATCTGACCGCTGAGAATCTGAAGATCATCGCAGATGTTGCAGATAAATATGGAGACGGACATGTACATCTGACTTCCCGTCAGAGTGTGGAGATTCCATTCATCAAACTTGACGATGTGGAAGAAGTGAAGGAGACACTGGCAACCGGCGGATGTAAGCCGGGCGTGTGTGGACCGCGTGTGCGTACCATTACCGCATGTCAGGGATCTGCAATCTGTCCGAGCGGCAATATCGACAGTTACGATATTGCTAAGAAGCTTGACGAACGTTATTTCGCAAGAGAGCTTCCGCATAAGTTCAAGTTCGGTGTGACCGGATGTCAGAACAACTGTCTGAAGGCAGAGGAGAATGATGTCGGAATCAAAGGCGCGGCGATCGTTGAGTGGGAAAAGGAAGCCTGCATCAACTGCGGAATCTGTGAGAAGACCTGCCGCGTGAATGCAATCAGCACGAACGAGGCCGGAGAGATCGTTTTGGATCAGGAGAAATGTAATAACTGTGGACGCTGCGTGAAAGCGTGCCCGACGGATGCATGGAAGGGAACACCGGCATTTGAGGTATCTTTCGGAGGATTGTTCGGTAACCGTGTTTACAAAGGAGAGAATTATCTGCCGATCGTTCGGTCAGAAGAGGAACTGTTCCGAATTACGGATGCGGCAATCCAGTTCTTTGATGACAATGCAAATCCGGGAGAGCGTTTCCGTATGACGTTAGAGAGAGTAGGATTAGATAAGTTTAAGAAAGTGATAGAGGAGGCGTACAATGGCTGATTACACAATTGATGAGAGAGTAGATATTACGGATGTGGTTTGCCCGATGACTTTTGTGAAGGCAAAAGTTGCGATGGAAGAGTTAGAGGTCGGACAGGTGCTTGCAGTCACCATGAACGACGGTGAGCCGGTGCAGAACGTGCCGAGAAGCTTTAAGGAAGAAGGTCAGCAGGTACTTAAACTGATCGACAATGAGAATGGAACTTACGATCTGATCGTAAAGAAGCTGGAGGAGTAAGATGGCAGCAAGAATCAGCAAAGACAATTTCGAGACAGAAGTATTGAAATCAGAACTTCCGGTACTCGTTGAATTTTATTCCGATTCCTGCATCCCGTGCAAGCAGATGTCACCGATCCTCGGAGGAATCGAGGACGATTATGAGGATAAACTCAAAGTCGTGAAAGTGAATGTCAATTTTGATGCAGAACTTGCGGAGCAGTATTCCGTGATGGCATCGCCGACGATTCTGCTTTTTAAGGATGGACAGGAAGTGGAGCGCGCAAGAGGACTCACGAAGCGTCCGCAGCTTGAGGAATTGATCGGGAAGGCTTTGTAATTGAAATTTGAAGCACATTATCGGAAACGATGAGCGCATTCGAATAGATGGTTTGAGGAAGACAATAATTACAGAACAAGGAGAACAAAAATGAAAGTAACAATCGCAGGAAACACAAAGGATATTGCAGAGGGAATCACTTTAGCACAGTTAGTCATCGACGAGAAAGTTGAGAATCCGGAGTACGTTACCGTAACAGTGAACGATGAGTTCGTCGAGAATCACGATCTTGCAAATGTTGTTGTCAAAGAGAACGACAACATTGAGTTCTTATACTTCATGGGAGGAGGAAGCTTCTAATGGCATTTACAAATGAGCAGATGGAGCGTTACAGCCGCCACATCATCCTTCAGGAGGTTGGTGTCAAGGGACAGAAGAAGCTCCTCAACGGAAAAGTTTTAATTATCGGCGCGGGTGGACTCGGTGCGCCGGCAGCCATGTATCTGGCAGCAGCAGGTGTCGGAACCATCGGTATCGTCGATGCAGATGAGGTTGATCTGTCCAACTTGCAGAGACAGATCATTCATGGTACTGCGGACGTCGGCAAGGCAAAGGTTAAGTCTGCCAAGGAGACGATGAACGCAATGAACCCTGACGTGACAGTTAATACATACCGTGAGTTCGTAACATCCGAGAACATCATGGATCTGATCAAGGACTACGATTTCATTATCGATGGCACAGACAATTTCCCTGCCAAATTCCTGATCAACGATGCCTGTGTTATGGCGAAAAAGCCTTTTTCACATGCGGGAATCATCCGTTTCAAGGGTCAGCTTATGACCTATGTTCCGGGAGAAGGACCATGTTACCGTTGTGTATTCAAGAATCCACCACCAAAGGATGCAGTACCGACCTGTAAGCAGGCCGGCGTCATCGGTGCGATGGGCGGTGTGATCGGAAGCCTTCAGGCGATGGAAGCAATCAAGTATCTGATCGGTGTTGGCGATCTCTTAACCGGAAAGCTTCTGACATTCGATGCGCTCAAGATGGAATTCCACACGATCAAGCTGCCGAAGGCAGATAAGCATTGTGCAATCTGTGGTGAGAATCCAACCATTACGGAACTTATTGATTATGAACAGGTGGTATGTGAGGATCATTAATTATGCTGACATTAAAGCAAAGTGATTATGATAAGATTGTCGCCCACGCGAAGGCAAACCTTCCGGAGGAGGCATGCGGACTGATCGCCGGAACGAAGGATGGCGACGTCAAAGAAATTAAGAAAGTATACCTGCTGACGAATGTGGATCACACGAACGAGCATTTCTCGATGGATCCGAAGGAGCAGCTTGCAGCGGTCAAGGATATGCGCGCAAACGGACTCGTTCCGCTTGGCAACTGGCATTCGCACCCGGAGTCACCGTCCCGTCCTTCGGAGGAGGATAAGCGTCTGGCATTCGACCCGAGTGTGAATTATCTGATCCTGTCGCTCATGGATCCGGAGAACCTTGTGCTGAAAGCGTTCGATATAGACCACGACAAGCAGGTGACAGTGGAGGAAATCAAACTGATCTCCGTTTAGTAGAGAGGAAGATTATGTACGATTTGGTAATTATAGGCAGCGGACCGGCGGGACTTTCTGCCGCCGTCTATGCAAAGAGAGCGTGTCTTTCGATTCTCGTAATCGAGAAGGAGGCTTTTGCAGGCGGACAGATGGTTTATACAGAAGAAGTGGATAATTATCTCGGACTGAATGCAAAGAGTGGATTCGAGCTTGCGGAAAGCTTTAAGCAGCACGCTTTAGATCTGGATGTATCCTTTGCGGAAGGTGCAGTTGAGAAAATTGTGCCAAAAGATGGTAAATGGTCGCTTCATATGGAATCGGGCGAAGACATTGAGACGAAAACGGTTCTGCTTGCAACCGGAGCAACACACAGAAAGCTTGGGGTGCCGGGAGAGGAAACTTTTGCAGGCGTCGGAGTGTCTTACTGTGCGACATGTGATGGCGCCTTTTTCCAGGGGAAAAGCGTGGCGGTCGTCGGCGGCGGAGATGTGGCGCTTGAGGATGCGCTGTATCTGGCGAATATCTGCGAGCACGTGTATCTGATCCATCGCAGGAATGAGCTGCGTGGAACGAAGGTTTTGCAGAATCAGGTATTCGCAAATGAGAAGATCACCTTCCTCGGTGAGAGTGAAGTGACAGAGATTACCGGCGATAAACAGGTGAGCGGTATTTCCGTCCATAACAAGGTGACCGATGAGACGAAGGAGCTTTCAGTAGCCGGAGTCTTTATTGCAGTAGGAATGGAGCCTCAGTCGGATCTGTATGCACCTCTGCTTTCCCTGGAGCATGGTTATGTTCCGGCAGGGGAAGACTGTGCGACGGAGAAAGACGGATTGTATGTCGCCGGAGATGTGCGAACAAAGAGTCTCAGACAGATTGTGACTGCAGTAGCGGACGGCGCAAATGCGGTTCATTCGATTCAGGAATATTTGATGCAGTAAATTTGCGTCGAAGTGCAGATGCAGTGTGAACGATATTCTGCAACGCGGGGAAAGGAAGGTTATAGGAAACATGTTAATCTCTTCGAGAGGACAATATGCGATCCGGATTCTGCTGGATCTGGCAATTCACGACAGCGGCGAGGCAATCAATGTCAAGACGATCGCGGAGCGTCAGGAATTATCCGAAAAATATATGGAACAGATTTTAAGTGTTCTGCAGAAGGCAGGATTTGTTGTCAGTACCCGCGGCTACCACGGAGGTTATCATCTGACCAAGAAGCCGGAGAACTATACGATCGGCAAGATTCTCCGCACAGTCGACGGACCGCTCATTCCTGCGACGCAGCAGGAGGATATCCAGGAGCGCCCGGTGGAGCTTGTGGTTAATGAATTGTGGGGCAATCTGCAGGAGCAGATCGAAAGTACACTCGACAGTGTCACCCTTCTCGACCTCATGAACAGTTACAATGATAAGATATGTTTTAGTTACACAATTTAACAGTACAAATTTATAGTAAATAAGAGTATAATATGCGTAAGTTATTTGGAATGACGGATGTTTAAGATGGGGAGAAAAAGATGAAGTTACTTCTGACATTAGACGAGCATAATTATACCCCGGATATGACCGTGTATGAGAAATATTCCACAAGAGCGGTCATCATCCGAAACGGTCGTATTGCAACACAGCACGGGGCAGCCGGGGATTACAAGATTCTCGGCGGAGGCGTAGAGCCGGGCGAAGATCTGCATGCGGCGCTCATCCGCGAGGTACAGGAGGAATCCGGCCTTGTGGTGATTCCGGAATCCATACGGGAGATCGGAGAAATCGTAGAGCGGCGCAGAGATATCTTTGAACCGGACAAGATCTATGTCTGCCACTCGTGCTTTTTCTTTTGTGATGCAGCAGAAGAACTGGCGCAGACGCATATGACAGCCAGTGAGATTGCCAAAGGCTTCAAGCTGGAGTGGGCGACGCCGGAGGAGATTCTTGCAGGAAATACGCCTTTTGAACAGACGCAGCCCTGGAGTTACAGGGACAGCCGGTTTATCCGGATGCTGCCGGAACTGATGCATAACCGTTAGAAGTTTTACATAGGATTTACACAGACGATACAATTGATTTTACATGATGCCTTTAAGATAAAACTGTACGATGAGAGAGATGAGAAGGTAGGGAAGGTATTATGGAAGAGAAGAAATCGATGGAGCAGGAAGTGCAGGATCGTCTGCAGCAGGAACTTCAGAAGGAAGAATTACGACAGGAGAAAGCACTCCGAAAAGAATGGGAAGATCAGGAATTTCAGGATAAGCATGCGTTGGCACGGGAGATTGTTGTGCGCACGCTGCGCGAACTGAATGGATATTATATTGTAAAGACCGGGCATGGATTTAGCCGGTTTGTCGAGTCAAGAATGAAGACGCCGGAGAGCATCTGCAACAAGCTTCGCCGCAAGGGCTATCAGGTGGATTTTGCGACAGCAACGGAGAAATTAAACGATCTGTCCGGTGTGCGCTGCATTTGTTACAGTGTGAAAGAAATCTACTGGATCGCACGCCAGATCGGTAAGATTGAAGAGTTTAACGTGCTCAAGGTAAAGGATTATGTTCGCAAGCCGAAGAAGAACGGTTATGAGAGTTATCATATCGTGATGGAGGTCCCGGTGGAGATTGAGGATCGTAAGGCTGGCGGCAAAAAGCATAAGAACTCCCATATCGAGATGATTCGCGTGGAACTTCAGCTTCGCACCATGATCATGGATGCCTGGGCAGGCATGGACAACCGTGTCAGCTACAAGAAAGCTTCCGGAGTGTCTCCGGAGATGGAGCACAGAATCGAGAAGTATGCCAAGATTGGAAGAAGACTTGATAAACTGATCCAAAGCACGCTGGATGATGTCAAGGTCAGTGATGTGACGGCATAATCGGTATTGATAGAAACATTTTTACATTACGAAAAGATTTATAGCGGAAATGAAGCATAAAAGAACCTCACATGAAACGGATAACAAAAGTCAGACCGAAATCTGACAATTGACAGGTCGTTCACTGTGAGGTTTTTGTATTGTTGAGAAAGTCAATGACTGGAGGAATCCGTAAGCTGCTTCAGGAGAAAAGCAAGGAATTCTTTTACCACCGGCATGGAAGAAGCTGGTAGTTTTTGCAGCATTTGCAGGATGGAAAGCATGTCATTGTTATCTTTTCGAAAGTTGTATAACATCTCCCAGCTTTCGACATCAAAATATTCACTGATCAGATCAATTTTTTCTAAAGAAGGATTTGCTTTTTCGGTCAGAATTTTCTGGATAAAACTGTCCGATGCACCGATGCTGGTACTCAGATTACGCATAGAAGTCGTTTCGTCATTATTAATCATATAGGTAATATTTTCACGAATAATTTGACTTGATTTTTTCTCCATCCGGCAGAACATCTCCTTCTACAACTAGAACATCCGGTCATGAAAATCGGCTTCACAATGATCGGACGCTTTATGTTAACTTTCTTCAAAAGTTAACACATTTTAGGATATTTCAATTATCCATATTCTGGTAATATTATAAATAATTCAGCATGAAGGTATGCGATTGCGATTCTATACAAATGACGATTGCGGATAATTTGAATATATGAATTGCAAAATAGACTTTTTTCGGAAAAAAGTATTGAGTTCTTCGCTTTCGTGCTTTAAAATAACGTTGTTGAGTGCGTTGTACAAAGGAGAGTATATGAAGAAAGCAGTTACGAGAGGCTTAAGTGCCTGCGAGACCCTGATCATGAAGGTGGTCTGGGACGCAAAAGAGGACATTGCCGTTCAGGAACTGATCGTGCAATTGAAAGAACAGTATGGCAAAGATTATGCAAGAACTACGGTTGTCACTTTCCTGGGAAAGATGGCAGACAAGGGATTTGTCAGTACGCATCGCCGTGGTAAGAACGCATATGTGCATGCTGAGAAGACAGAGGATGCGTATAAGTCCCAACTGATGAGTGAGGAGACTGATTTCTGGTTTGAGGGACAGGTAGATCAGTTGTTGTCAGCAGTATGTGGTAAGAGACAGGTATCTCAGGAAGAAATTCAAAAGATGAGAGATCTGTTGGATGAATTAAGCAAGTAGGATAAAATGTGTTGCTTCGGCAGCACATTTTTCTTTTCTCAAGTTTGCAAAACACTGCACTAGATTCTGATCGTTATCTATGCTAAAATAAAGAAGCATGTGATTCACATGTAATTTTGGTGTGGGTTTAGGAGATAAAACACATGATAGATAAGAAAAAATTATCCGATGCAATCAAAAACAGTAAGGACAATCCGCAGAAGCCGCCGGTTGATCCGAATCTGACATTGGATGTTAAAAATGAAAAATTAGAGGAACTGGTCAAGCAGTACACGGATGAGAAGAATGCCGACAATTTAAACGCATTGATCGAAGAACTCCGCAAGTGTCGCCTTCTTGTTCCTGCTAACATTAACGAGGAGAAGAAGCCGGTTCCATGTATGCTTAATAGCAAGGATAAGGGAATGTATTTCCCGGTTTATACGGCTTTAAAACAGATTCCGCAGTCGCCGAGAAGCGAAGCCATCATCAATATGCCGTATCTTGCAGTCAATGAGATGACTGCGCAGCAGCAGGAGAATCTTGGTGGTGTGGCAATCAATCCGTTTACGGATAACCTCATTTTCAAGATGCCGCTTGTCCTTCGTATTCAGGAGGTTGAGAAAAAGCGCAGAGAACTTGCAAAACAGGGCGGTGAACCGAAGAAGAAAACGCTGCAGCTGACACCGGAGCAGTATCTGCAGTTTGAGCGTCGTCAGTTCGAGTTTGGATTCCTGCCGAAGCGGTTCTTCGAGCAGGGGCAGGCTTTCATGGATGAACTGTGCGAGAAGAAGGAAGAATATATCGATCAGCTTTTTGAGGAAGCTTATCAGGAGAAGAGAAGATATCCGTATCTTCCGGAAGATTTCTCGGTCATGGTCATGAACATCGCAGAAGACCTGCTCATCGTCCGCGTGGATCTGCCTGCGCAGGATATGGCGGCACCATCCTGCCTGCGTATCTATCTGGCATGGAATGAAGTTGCCGGAAGCGGAAGATATCTTACGATTGAGACCGTGAAGGATTCGAAGGAACGGAAGCTCGGCGAACTGACTTTAGACTGGAAGAAGGTGGATCATGGAGTTGCACCTGTCGAGGGTGCGGAACTGCAGTATGTGATCGATCTTCTGCAGGACAAGTTGTCCTAATAATATTAGATTATTTGAAAAGTGACGATACCGGATTGTTATTTCAAAAAGTGTGCTTAAATGCCACAGATTGGGAACGATACCGACTTTGGACTCAATTTTTTCTGCAAGTTAACTCCTGCAACGATTTTGGATTGTGTGTTGATGTGATTGGGGTTGACGCTATTATCCAGGATAATGGAACGCAGGAGCAGTTGCAGAAAATAATTTCGCCAAAGTGTATCATCCCCAATCTTGAGGATTGAAAAATCTTTTTTTGAAATAACAATCCGGTATCTGTGCATATAGAGAATCTAATATTTCTGGAAAATTGTCCTGAGGGAGCGATAACATAGGCAGTTTGGAGAAAGAGACAGGGTGCTTCCATGATGCTAGAGTAAGAAAAGAGCAGGCATCCACTACATAAATTAGATGAAAATGATTATAGGCGTGAAATAATAATTTACAGAGAGCACAACGTTTGGGAGATTCTAGAGAAATCACTCTTGATTGGTGGTTATATAGTATATAAGTAATTTCTCTAGAAAAAGTTTTTCGACCAACAGGATTTGGGATGATATCACTTTCGTTCAGGTCTTTTCTGTGACTGCCTCGGGGTTTCGTTTGGTACGCTAATAGCGCAATGGAAACGGATTGTAGTAGTTTGTCTGAAATCGAGCCCGAGGTTAACTCGCAGAAAAACCTGAACAAAAGTTGGTATCGTCCCGAGTCCGTCATGATGAAAAATATGTTTTTTCAGAGAAATTACGTAGGTATTATACACTATCAAGCGTGCATCAGAATCGGTGCAAACGTAGCGCGAACCACTTTCGCGAGATCCTGCGGATTGAGTTTGATGGTGGTTCCAATGCGTCCTCCGCTGACATACATCGTATCGAACTGCTCCGCAGAGGAATCAATGACCGTTGTGAAAGCTTTTTTCATACCAAGCGGACTGCAGCCGCCTCTGACATACCCGGTGATCGCAGTCAGATCCTTGACGTGGATCATCTCGACGGATTTCTCACCGACCGAGCGGGCAGCTGCCTTTAAATCCACTTCCTCGGCAATCGGAATGACAAATACATAGTATTGTTTGCTTTTGCCCTGCATGACAAGTGTCTTGTAGGTCTGTTCTACCGGTGCACCGGTTTTCTCGACTGTGTGCATGCCATCGATAAATTCGTCGCATTCATATGTAATCAGTTCATACGGAACCTTGTTTCGCTCTAAGATGCGGACGGCATTTGTTTTCGTTTCTTTTCCCATAAGCGTCCTCCTTACATTATTGAGAATAAAATTACGGTTAGATTATAGCAAAATTATTTCAAAAGTTGAACTAGAAATCCAAGAATGTTATAATGTCCGCGAAGGCAAAAGTGAACGTGGCTTCAGCAAAACTTCTGAATGCTTGCATTCAAGAATTTTGCTGAAGACATGTGAACGCGCCCGCGAACGAGGAAAATCGAAGATTTTCCGAGTCTTTTGCCGTAGCAAAATAAGAGAGGGCGAGATGAACTGCGGAAGATTCGAAAATTTTCCGAGTCTTTTGCCGTAGAAATAAGATAGGGCGAATGCCCGTACATCGAGGAAAATCGAAGATTTTTCGAGATGAACTGCGAAAGATTCGAAGATTTTCCGAGTCTTTTGCCGTAGCAAGCCAAAAAGGAGATGTGGGGCGAATGAAAGAATTTTTACGAAGAATTAAAGCGGACTTTTTGTTATCCTCAGTTTTATGCATTTTACTGGGTGTGGTTTTCATTATCTGGAACAACGGAGTGCTGAATGTGATCGGAAGCGTTCTTGCCATCGGCATGATCGTGATCGGCGTAGTATATCTGGGCAGCTTTTTCTTAAGCATTGTGACGAACGGATTGTCTGTTGTGATGGGCATTCTGGTGCTGGCGGTAGGAATCTGGTTTCTTGCGGATCCGGCGGTCATCATGAGCCTGATCCCAATCGTGATCGGCGTGGTGCTTTTGTTCCATGGAATCCGTGGCATTAAGGAAACGATAGAGGCTAAGAAATATGGATTTGATGCATGGGGAGCGAATCTGATCCTTGCGATCATCAGTGTGATTCTCGGCTTTTTCTGTGTGTTCGATGCATTCGGAATGATGGAGAAAGCAACGATCGTTGTCGGAATCATATTGATCTACAACGGCGTATCGAACATCTGGATCGCAGGTACAGCGACACATGCCGCCAAGGATTACGCAAGACGGAACGGAACGGTTGATGTCAATTTTGTAGAGGACGGCGATAACGATGAGACAGATGGAATTTAAGATGGAGCGACCGGGACTTACCAAAGTAGGGGAACATCTGTCGGTGACAGAGGGTAAGCTTCCGACTTCCTATTACTATACGATTGAGCATGCAATCGCAATGTCCGGAAATTATGCAGTCAGTGAACGCCTGAAGACAAGGGAGGGCGTTGTTGTTGACGTGAAGGAGACGGAAAAGGGGTATTTTGTAACCATGGAGTTTGATGAGTAAGTAACCTCATCAATGAGATGAAGTGTAAGGTATCATATGGCAACACAGACCAAAAACGATATCGACCAGCTTCTGGCGGACAGCCTAAAGGAACTGGCAGCCAAGCGGCCGATGGAGAAGATTACAATTAAAGAGATTACGGATAAAGCGGGTGTAATACGACCGACGTTCTATAACCACTTTCAGGATAAGTTTGAACTGCTGGAGTGGATCATCCGCACAGAGCTGCTGGAGCCGATTCTCCCACTGGTGCGAAGCGGAATGGTGACGGAAGCAATGGTATTGCTTTTTACCAGTATCGAGCGGGACAAGGCGTTCTATTCTCATGTAGTTAAGCTGGAGGGAGCGGTAACATTTCACGATGTCGCACAGAAATGTGTGCGGGAAATGCTGCTTTCGATCATTGAGGAGCAGATGACGGGAAAGACGCCGAAGCACAAGTGGCTGAGTCCGGAGGTTATCGCTTCTTATTATGCGCAGTCCATGTGTTTTGCGACGGAAGAGTGGATCGGGCAGGGAATGACGATTTCGCCGCGAGAGATTGCAGAAGCCTATAATTACATGATCACGCGTTCTATGACAGATGTGATCAGTGAGTTGTAGGAGGGCAAAATAGATAAATACAAAACCGGCAATTTGTATATTATGCTATACAAATTTGCAAAAATGTATATTTTACCGATACAAGACAAAAAGATTGAATATTTTCATATTCGGTCTTTTTTTTTATACTCACAAGTGAAAAATAAAGAAAATGGATGGTGAACAAAATGATTAAATTTGGAAAGGGAGTTGTAAAACTTCGCATCCCGATTCTGATTCTGGCATTTCTGTTACTGATCCCGTCAGGAATCGGTTACATTAACACCAGAGTAAACTATGATATCCTGTCTTACCTGCCGGGTGAGATTGAGACCATGAAGGGTCAGGATATCCTGCTCGATGAATTTGGAACGGGTGCATTTTCACTTGTAGTTGTGGAAGGTATGGACGATAAAGACCTGCAAAAAGTTGCAGATGAGATCGGCGATATCAACCATGTAAAGAAAGTTATCTGGTACGGATCTGTGGTAGATTTCAGCATTCCGCGTGAGGCATTACCGGATGACATTTATGATTTCTTTAACAATAAAGATGCGGATAGCCAGTTAATGGCGGTTCTGTTTGACGAGTCAATGTCCTCCGACGGAACGATGGATGCCATCGAGGAGATTAATGGACTGGTCGGAGACCAGTGTTTCGTCAGTGGTATGGCTTCCGTCAACAACGACATCCGTAAGCTTGCGGAAAACGAGAGTGTGATCTACGTTCTGATCGCGGTTGTATTGTCACTGATCATCCTGTCACTGACTATGGATTCTGCAATCGTTCCGGTTATCTTCCTGTTAAGTATCGGACTTGCAATCGTATACAACCTCGGTTCGAATGTCTTCATGGGGCAGATTTCCTACATTACCAAAGCGCTTGCTGCAGTCCTGCAGCTCGGTGTAACAATGGATTACTCAATTTTCCTGTGGCACAGTTATCAGGAGAATCAGGAACGATTCGAGGGAGACAAGAAACGTGCGATGGCACATGCAATCTCCAACACGATCAGTTCCGTAGTCGGAAGTTCCATCACAACCGTAGCCGGATTTATCGCATTGTGCTTCATGAGCTTTACACTTGGTAAAGACCTTGGAATCGTTATGGCAAAAGGCGTTGTCATTGGTGTTATCGCCTGTGTAACAATCCTTCCGTCAATGATCCTTGTATGTGATAAGCTGATCGAGAAGACAAAGCATAAAGTTATTATGCCGGATCTCGGAAGAATCGCAGGATGGATCACAAAGCATTATGTAGTATTTGCAATCGCATTTGTCGTAATTCTTGTTCCTGCATTATATGGTTATACGCATACCGATGTATATTATGATTTGACCAATACATTGCCGGAGACCTTCAACAGTAAGGTCGGTAATGATAAGCTGACCGAACAGTTTAACATGGGTGCAACCCATATGATCCTTGCGGACAGCAATCTGTCAGCAAAAGACAGCATGAACATGATCGATGAGATCAAGAAAGTGGATGGCGTCAAGCTTGCTGTATCCTTAGATTCCATCACAGGACCAAGCGTTCCGCAGGAGATGATCCCGGATGAGGTCAAAGACGAATTGAAGAGTGGCAAATACCAGTTGATGCTTGTCGCTTCCGAATATGCATCCGCAACGGATGAAGTAAATGCACAGTGTGATGAGATCAACAAGATCATCAAGAAGTACGATGATTCCGCAATGCTGATCGGTGAAGCTCCTTGTACGAAGGATCTGATCGAGATCACAGATGTCGATTTCAGAAATGTAAGTATTATTTCCATCGGAGCGATCTTCATTATCATCGCATTCGTATTTAAGTCAATTTCATTACCGATTATTCTGGTATCTGTCATTGAGTTTGCCATCTTTATCAATATGGGCATCCCGGCATATACCGGAACTGTAATACCGTTTATTGCATCAATCGTTATCGGAACCATTCAGCTTGGTGCGACCGTCGATTATGCGATCCTTATGACGAATAAGTACAAGAGAAACCGTTCACGCGGTATGGAGAAGAAAGAAGCGATCACAGATGCTTTGGAGAAATCAATCCAGTCCATCTTAGTCAGTGCATTAAGCTTTTTCGCAGCAACATTCGGTGTTGGTATCTATTCCGATATCGATATGATCGGTTCACTGTGTATGCTGATGGCACGAGGCGCAATCATCAGTATGATCGTTGTAGCTTTCATACTTCCATCAATGTTAATGATTTTTGACCGTATCATCTGTGCAACAAGTGCAGGATTTCGTATTAAGAATAAGTAGGAGGATCTCACCATGAAATTACCGGAATTAAAGAAGAAATTCACAAATAAATATGCAATCCGCATCGTAGCAGGCGTGCTCACCGTAGCACTCCTCGGAAGCGGAATGACAGCAGTGGCAGTCAATGCCGACCAGAACAAGAATGCAGAAGTAAAGCAGGAGACAACTGTTGAAGACGATAAGGATACGGATCTTAAGGATCTTGTTTCCTTCGATGTCAGCGACAAAACAATTGGCAAGGACGAAAGCGTATATCTTCTGTCTGATGCCAATGGTAACGTATACAACACGATCGTAAGTGATCATCTTGTAAACACAGATGACGCTGCAACCATCGAGGATAAGTCCACACTCTCTGACATCAAGAATGTGAAGGGTGACGAGGAGTTCAAGCAGGATGGCGACAAGCTGACCTGGCAGGCAGATGGCAACGACATCTACTATCAGGGAACTTCTGATGAGGAGGCTCCGGTCAGCCAGAAAGTAACTTACTATCTGGATGGCAACGAGATTGCTCCGGCAGACCTCGCAGGAAAATCCGGAAAAGTTACAATCCGTTTTGATTACACAAACAACTCTTCTTATAAAGAGACTGTAAACGGAAGCGAAGTAGACGTGAAGGTTCCGTTTGCAGCTGTAACCGCAATGGTTTTGGATGACAGCTTCACAAACGTAGAAGTTACCAACGGAAAAGTACAGAGCAACGGAGACAGCAACATCATCATCGGATATGCACTTCCGGGCATCAAGGACAGTCTCGGTGTGGAAGATTCCGACTTCATTGATGATCTGGATCTCCCGGAGTATTTTGAGGTAAGTGCAGATGTTGAGAACTTCGAACTCAGCACTGCAATGACGATCGTTGCAAATGCAGGAAGCATGGTTTCTATGAGCACTGGAGATTCTTCTTCACTCGATGATATGATCAATGATCTGAGCGATGCAACCAATGATCTCAAGAATGGCTCTTCGGATCTTGCAGATGGCCTTGATACTTTACAGAGCAGCCTTGCAGATTACGCAAGCGGTATGAGCGAGCTTTACTCCGCAAGCGGTGACCTTGGAAAAGGCGTAAACACTTTAAATTCCAGCGCAAAGAGTATCAGCAAGGGATTAAAGACCTTAGACAAAGCATTAAATACAAAGATGAGTGATGAGGAGAAAGCTGCCGCATCCAAGACCGCTTCCGCAGCTGTTGACAAAGAGTTTGCAAACGGTAAGACCGAAGAAGTTGCAAAGCAGATCTACGCGGCACTCCGTTATACACAGAAGGAAGATGGAAGCGTAGCAGATGGTGCATTATATACCGCACTCTATGATGGTACATTTAGCAGCCAGGGTGCAGAGACCGTATATAATGAAGTTGTCAGACAGGTACTTTTAAGTGCTGCAAAACAGCCGGCAGATAGCAAACTGACAGCCGATCAGGTTGCAGCTGCAATCAAGACTAGTTTTGCACAGGCAGCACAGGCCGGAGATCAGACATACGCAGCAATGTATGCAATCGGAAAAGATATGTCCAGCGCACAGCTTGCAGAGTTAATCTATGCAAAGTCCGGTGCAAAGGATACCTTGTTTAACAAGACGCAGTCCACAATCAAACAGACACTTGCAGCGGGCAGAAATAACGAGCAGATCAACAGTGGTGTAGAGAGCAGTCTTCAGACACTTGCAAATCAGCTGGCAGGTGCTTGCAAGGAAGTAGCATCTCAGGCAGCTTCCCAGGCAGCAGTTACCGGTGCTGAGAGTGCAAAGTCCACAATCGCAAAACAGATCGAGGCCGTACAGTCCAACGGATACAGCCTTGTAAGCGGTGCAGCAGCGCTCAGCAAGGGAACACAGACACTTGCGGATCAGGTTCCTACACTGACAGAAGGAATTACCGCATTAAACGATGCCACAACGAAGATCGTTGAGGGCGTTGACAAGTTAGATGACGGATCTCATGAACTTGCTGATGGTATGGTTGAGTTTGACGAGAAGGGAATCTCCAAGATCGTGAACAGCTACAACGGAGATATCAAGCCTCTGACCGACAAGCTTCAGGCAATGCTTGATGCCGGTGAGGATTACCAGACATTTACATCAGTTGCAGACGGCGTAAACGGAAGCGTAAAATTCATCTACAAGCTTGACTCCATTAAGGCTGAGGACGTAAAATAAAAGTAAGAGGTAACGATTCAGCAGCCCGTTAAGCGGGAGAAATGAATCGTGAGAGCAACACATAAAGGAGCAAACGGATGAACTGGGTAGAGAATCTGCTCATCGTTGCCGGGATATCTCTGGATATCTTCGGTGCGATGGAGTGTCAGGGATCGTTGGTCAATAAAGTGAATAAAAAGCTTTTGTCGGGAATCTGTGTACTGATGGCAGTATGTCAGCTGATCGCGCTTTTCTTGGGACATTTTCTTTCGGATCTGTTCTGCAAAAGCCATCCGATGTCGGATGAGCGGTTCCTTGGCGAAATCCTTGCAATGGTGATTTTCTTCGGACTCGGCATCCGTCTGATCGTGAAGGCGATACGCAACGAGCGCGTCGAGGAACATCTGGAGACGAATCTTGGTATTCACCGTTTCGTGCGGCTTGCAACGGTTAGCAGCCTGTATACGGTGCTTGCGGGAATCGCGTTCGGATTCGTCGGAACGAACCTCGTCGCCATCCTGATTATGATCGTCGTGATTACGATCGCGTTTGTGATCGGCGGCATGTATACCGGTTATCACATGGGATTCACTTCCAAGACAACGGTCTACACCGTGGGCGCCATCCTGCTTTGGATCGCCGGAATTGATGTACTGTTACAGAGAGTATTATCCATTTTCTAAATTACGGATAGAAAACAAAAATAAGGTGTAAAGTCTTGATGATTGAATAAAGACTTTACACCTTAGATTTTATTTTGCTAAATTGTTAGTATTCAAGTTCTTTTATGTCGATACCGAAGGTTGAAAGTTTAACTTTTGTCGTTTTAATCTGATATTCCAATTCCTTATTCTCGCCTTGTTCATATGCCTTGATTCTCATTAGGTTAATGTAGCTGTCGATGAGAACCTGTTTTTGTTCTTCAAGTGTCATTATTTCATCACTCACTTTCTACCACCGCCTTTCGTTGGTGATATTATACCATAGTGTAAAGTCTTTATTCAATTATCAATGAACAAAAAATGATCGTGCGGGTGTATAAAATACATGCACTTTTTTAATATTCAATTATAAAAACCCGGGTATTTGTGCATAGGAAAATCGTGCACCAAATGATTTGTCAAATCGCTGTATCACATCGAATTTGAAAAGTATGAGTTTTGGTGAAGATAGAATAACGTATTTACATAATGGTGTCAACAATTTTATGGTTGACAAATTGGTCTATTCAGGATAAACTGTAATTAGTTTATTGAGAGTAAACCATAGACGGAGGGCGGAATATGGAAATTGAATTAGGTGAGATTCAGGAAAAATTTGCAAAATTATTGTGGGAGAAGGAGCCGATTGCATCAGGAGAAGTGGTCAGGCTTGCTTTGGAACAGTTTGAGTGGAAGAAGTCCACGACATATACAGTTCTGCGCAAGCTTTGCGAAAAGGGGCTTTTTCAGAATAGGGATGGAATTGTGACATCGGTCGTTTCGGAAGAAGAGTTCGAGCGTGCGAAGAGTCACAAATTTGTCGAGGACAATTTTGACGGCTCGCTGCCTTCTTTTATTGCAGCGTTTGCGGGCAGAAAAAAATTATCAGGGAAAGAGGTTGAGGAGATTCAGGAGATGATTGCGCGTTTTCAAAAGGGGGAATAAGGGATGGAGAAAATGTTTATTTACGTATTGGATCAGGCAGTGACCGTAAGCGTTGTGATACTTGCTGTCATATTGGCGCGGCTTGTGTTGCGGCGTGCACCGCGCTGGATTGTGTGCGCATTGTGGGCGGCGGTGGCGATACGGCTTCTCGTTCCGGTTTCGATCGAGAGTCCGTTTAGTCTTGTGCCGGATGTGCAGTTGGTACAGACTCGTATAGAAGCAGCATATGTGCAGAATTCCGGCAATTTGGCAGAAAACGCAGTTGCAGACAAAACTCACGCGGAGACGATCTTGCATGAGAAAATGGATAATGCGAAAACAGACCGGAATACAAAGGGGTCAGAAGTGAAAAGCAGGAAGCCACTTGGGTATCTATTGCTTGCAATCTACTGGTTTTATCCGTTGTGTTGGATCGCCTATGTGCTTTTTTGCAAGGACATCGAGGTGGCATGCGATGAGAGAGCGACAAGGAGCAGGACGAACGACTGGAAAGCAACGTATTGTCAGGCTTTGCTTTTTGCCGGAAGTGGAAAACACAGGATCGCTGTCAGCCCGGTGGCGTTCGGTGAGATCAGTGTCCGTGAGCGTGTGAAAGGAATCATCAATTATAAGAAGCCGAAGCCTTGGGTTTGGCTTCTTGCGGCGGCAGTTGTTGTGGTGATTCTTGTGTGCTTTATGACGAATCCGGGTAAAAGCAGCCATCCAAAGGATGCACAGACACTTGCTGAATTCGGCTTTTCAGTTGAAAGTCTGGACACAGAGAATGGAATTTTGCGGCTTCGGGATGATCTGACCGATGAGGTGTATTCATTTGGACTTTTGGGGACAAATGAAAATTTTGATGATACGACAGGTAATCTGGTGGATCGGGAAGATTATGTGCAGACAGATCCTACCATCTATCAAAGCAAGCAGGCATATCTGGTTCAGTTTGGTCGCAGGGATGGTGTTATATGGCTGGAAAGTGGCAGCGGTCGGAACAGTGATCTCGCATTGTGTGCACGGTATGATTTACAGGAAGATTCTGCGGCGAAGCCGATGCGTATATATATATGTTCAAAACGAATGCAGATTGATTCCGTGTTGGAGAGCGTTGTGATCCAGACAAAATAGCGGATAAAATAAGGTGTAAAGTCTTGATGATTGAGTAAAGACTTTACACCTTATTCTTTAGATTATTCTATTATTTTTCTGGGAGTGTATAGCCGGCTTCTGTCATTGCTTTTTTGAATTCTTCGATAGACATATCGGCATCCTGAGCACCTTCTTCAATAGTAATGCGTCCTTTGTGTACGTAAGAGAAGATGGTTTGATTGCGTCCTTTTTTCATCATTTCCTGGTCTCTCATCAATAAGGTCATGTATTCAAGCCTCCATTCCTCATGATCCCTGGCTTTCTGAATGGCGAGATCCAGATTGTATACAAGCTCGCACTGGCCGGTCTTACCGGTTGTGAGCCATTCTAAAAATTCTTTCATATCATCCGATACATCGTTTGCATCACCGCCTGCGCACAGGAAGATTTTTGTGGATTCATCACCGAGCACAAGTTCAGGCTGCTCATTGCATCGATTCTGGAATGTGTATTTGTGTAAACCCAATTTAAATTCATCGAACGGACAAATAAAAATGATGTAGCTCCGTTGTAATTTATAAATAAAGGAGATATTGAGAATACTTGCTTGTTACCCCAATTATAACATATGCGTTGAATTAAGCAATTAGTTATCAACAAACAATCGTCTCAATAAACTCCAGTATTTTGTTGTAAAAACTCGGGTATTCGTGCACATGAACCATCGTGTACCAAATGATTTGTCAAATCGGTGTATCACATCGAATTTTAAATGTGTGAGTTTTGGTGGATATAGAATAGCGTGTTTGCATGTTACTGTCAACAGAAAAATCGATTTGCGCCCACTCGCCACTTGTAGTAAGATAAGGCAAGAAAAAGGAAGAAGGCGGATGCACATGGAGCGGAAGAATGAAGAGGCACAACGCGTGCTGCGGGGCGATTACACCGTAATCGATCTGGAGATGACGGGACTGAATGTAAAACTGGACAAGGTGATTGAGATCGGTGCGGTGCGCGTACGAAATCACAAGGAGGAGGCACGTTTTACAGCGCTTGTGAATCCGGGACGGACAATACCGGAGCGTGTAGTGGAACTGACCGGAATCACGAATGAGGAGGCTGTTGCGGGGATGGCTGAGGATGAAGCGATGCAGCAGCTGCTTGCATTCATCGGGGATGATGTGATCGTGGGACATAACGTGACGTTCGATTACAGTTTTGTGAAACAATGGGCAGTGAATAAACGGATTCCACTCACACTTTATGCATGTGATACGCTTCGCATTGCACGTGCGATCCTGCCGGGCGAGCAGTCAAAGAAGTTAGAAGATCTGTGCGTGTATTATCAGATTGAGCGTGAGAGGGCGCACCGTGCGCCGGATGATGCGGCAGAGACGCACCGCATCTTAGAGTGCATGATGAAGCAGTGCCTGCCGGAAAAAGCAGAGCTTTTCGTGCCACGGGAACTGACATTTAAAGTAAAGCGCCAGACACCGGCAACCGCACATCAGATCGAGCGGCTGCGCGAGTATCGGGCGCTGCATGATATTCATGATGAAATTGCATGGGAGACGCTGACAAGGAGTGAAGCATCCCGCCTGCAGGATAAGTACTACGCGACCTACGGAAGATAGGTCTGCAATTTCTCGGTGATCATCTTACTAGCAATCGTGTTGATTTCCGAGGCATAACGGATCAGATCCTGAATCTTATCGGTTTCTCCTGCTTCCTGATAAATTTTCACAAGTGTCGTATAGATGTTCACTGCATCTGCATGGTAGGAGACTGCCAGTTCCAAAAGTTCACGGGCGTCACTGGTCTGTCCAGCTTCGACAAGCTCGGTGCCGTAAGCAGATACAGCCTGCACAAAGCGGGTAAAATTGTCATCGTATTCCGAAAGCTCCTCCAGATTGGCGGCACCGTAAGCTAATTTGAGCTCGGTATTGGTGATTCCGGCGAGGTTTAGCATCTTACAATTGGAGAGATTGACAAGAATTTCCTCCGCTTCGGTGTGAAGGTTGTGTGGTATTTTCTCCGCCGGTATGGTAAGATATTCAAGATTACTGATATCTTTGCGTCTGGCGAAATTCGCTGCACGTTCCTGTTCCCAGAAATCTTCCTCGCGTTTGGTCTGCCTGGAATCATTTTTGCGGATCGTTACATTTAAGATAATCAGAAATATGATAAATATAAGTAAGAATGTGAACATAGCGCATTTCCTTTCTTAATACAATAGGTATATAGAAATTATAACTGATTTTGCGGAAGAGGTGAATACTATGAGTAAATTAAATCGCCAACAGAGAAAGAAACGTCTGATCGCAGTGGTCGCTTTGGTCGTGATCGCAACCATGCTGGTTACTTCGATCATCTCATCGCTGATCATGTTTTAAAGCAGCAAATCTTGAAAAAGCGAAGGTTTGTGTTAAAATAGGAAGTCAGACAAACAAATTTAGAGATTTATAAAGGATATAAGATGAAGAATTTGAAGCGTTTAGGAGTATTACTGACAGCAGCAGGAGCAATCTGTCTGATGACGAACATTCATCCGGTGAAGGCAGCGGAAGGTGTGACAATCGCAGATGGCGTATATATTGGCAATGTGAATGTCAGCGGCATGACGGAAAAGCAGGCGCAGTCTGCTGTGGAAGAATATGTTGCAGGTCTGATGGATACGACATTTACATTGAAGGGTGAGTCTGGTTCTGTTTCTATGACGGCACAGGATATGGGTGTGTCAGCGGATGTGAATACGGCAGTGACGGAGGCGGTTGCATTAGGACGCGCAGGCAGCCTGATCAATCGTTATAAGACAACAGAAGATCTCAAGAAGCAGCCGGTTGTTTTAGATATGCATCTGAGTGTGGACAAACAGGCAACTGCACAGAAATTATATAAGGACTCCGACAAACTCAGCGTTGCAGCAGTTGATAATGGATTGACACGCGAGAATGGTGCTTTTCAATTTGTAAAAGGCAAAGAAGGTGTGGAAGTCAACATTGTTGATTCGGTCTACGCAATCAACGATTTCCTTGCAGAGGAATGGGACGGAACAAATAATGAGATCGAGCTTGTTACAGACGTGGTAGAGCCTCGCGGAAACGAGGAAGAACTGGCACAGGTGACAGATCTGCTTGGAAGCTTCTCGACAGATTTCAGCACTTCGGGTGCCGGGCGTGCGAAGAATGTGACGAACGGATGCAGTAAGATCAACGGAACCATCCTCTATCCGGGAGATTCCTTTGATATGGCGAAGACGGTCAGCCCGTTTACGCAGGAGAACGGCTACGAACTTGCAGGTGCGTACCAGAACGGAACAACGGTCGAGTCATTCGGTGGAGGAATCTGTCAGGTGGCAACGACTTTATATAATGCAGTCATTCGTGCGGAACTTGAGATTACGATGCGTTTTAACCATTCGATGCTTGTATCGTATGTACAGCCGTCCATGGATGCGGCTATTGCAGGAGATTACAAGGATCTTCGTTTTAAGAATAATCTGGATGCTCCGGTTTATATCGAAGGATATTGCAGTGGCGGAGTGATCTATTTCAACGTATATGGCAAGGAGACGCGTCCTGCAAACCGGGAAATCTCCTTCGAGAGTGAGACGGTTTCTACAACGGATCCGGAGACAAAGTTTAATCTGGATTCCAGCCTTGCAATCGGTTATTGGAGCGTAGACCAGAGTGCACATACCGGATGTGTTGCGCAGCTTTGGAAGATCGTGAAAGTAGATGGAGAGCAGCAGAGCCGTGATCTGTTCAACAAGAGTAATTATCAGGCATCTCCGAAGATCATTACAATCGGAACGAAGGGAGCCAATAAGGAGACACTTGCAGCGTTAAAGGAAGCGGTGGCAACCGGCGATGAGGCGAAGGTAAGAAGCGCCGCATCTTCTTTGAAGACCGATGAAGAGTCGAAGAAGGAAGAGGAAGATAAGAAGGATCAGGAGAATACTTCGGATTCAGACGATAAGAAGAATGATGACAAGAAGGACGATTCGAAGAAAGACGATTCTTCCGATGAGAATAAGTCGGACAACAAAGCTGACAATAAATCAGACAATACTTCTTCCAAAAGTGATTCTGAGGAGTCATCAAACTAAGAAATAAAGAAATCATAAGGCTGCTATCCGCTTCCGGGGGCAGCCTAAAAGACTATCATAGGGTGAAGATATGAAAGCTGGAAAGTTATCGGAATCGGTACTGAAGCGATCCGTACTCAAACAACTTCATACGGATCATGTGGCAGGAAATGCAACATCGGGTGAAACGATGGCAACGCATATTGTCACGAAACCACAGATTGGTGCGGATTATGCAGCGGCACAGTTGAACCGAAAATGCGCAGGCGGAATTGATGTACAGGCTGGAAAGTCTCCGGCTGGTGCGGATATTCATATGCCGGATTCCATCGCAGAAGGCGCTTCGGTTGTCAGTGCGATGGCGACACGCTGCTTAGGCGGCTCGCTGAATCCGATGCTCAGTGTCTATGCGGCACTCAACAATCTGTACTGTAGCGGCGCAGAAGCATACGGCATTATGGTCAACCTTCTTCTTCCGACCTCTGCGAATGAAAACGACCTTCGCGAGTGGGTGAAAATGATCGATGCCACGTGCGCGAAGGAAGGAATCGCGGTACTAGGCGGACATACAGAAGTTGTCCGGGCGGTAAATGAGCCGGTCGTTACTGTGACGGCACTCGGCACGGTTGCCGAAGAAAAGCGGATTGGAGCGGGAACGGTTAAGCCTGGCATGGATATCCTGATCACGAAGCAGATTGCTTTGGAAGGTACGGCAATCCTTGCTACGCAGCATGAACAGGAACTATCAGGACGCTACGCGGCGCCTTTTATCGACCGCGCGAAGCGTTTTATCGATTATCTTTCGATTCGTTCGGAGGCTGCAGTCGCCGCAAAGTCTGGCGTTGCAGCGATGCATGACATCTCGGAAGGCGGTGTATTTGGTGCACTCTGGGAGATGGGGCAAAGCTCCGGCGTCGGACTTGAAATTGATCTAAAGAAGATTCCAATCCGTCAGGAGACGGTGGAAATCTGTGAATTTTTCGATCTCAATCCATATAAGCTTGTGTCCGGTGGAGCCGCGGTGATGGCGGCGGAGGATGGTAACGCTTTGGTGCATGCGATAAGGCTGGCGGGAGGCGATGCGACGATCGTCGGTAAGGCGACAGACAGCAACGACCGTGTGCTGATCAATGGAGATGAGAGAAGATTTTTAGAGACCACACAGACGGATGAATTGTGGTAAGTTTTCGAAGAAAACTTATCATGTAGCGTCGACTGCGGTACATCTTTGATGTATCGCCCGGTTTGTCGGCAGGCCAAACTGTTATGGACACACATTCCCGAAATTGTAGGAGGACAATATATATGCGAGAAAAAATTTTAACTTTTATAGAGAAGAACAGCAGAATCGACCTCAAAGACCTTGCGCTCATGCTTGGTGTCGATGAGGCTTCTGTCATGAACGAGCTGGAAGCGATGGAGCAGGAAGGTATCATCTGCGGATACCACACGCTGATCAACTGGGATAAGGCAGGCGTTGAGAAAGTGACCGCGCTGATCGAGGTACGTGTAACACCACAGAGAGGTATGGGATTCGACAAGGTTGCGGAGCGTATCTACAATTATCCGGAAGTGAATTCGGTTTACCTGATCTCCGGTGGATTTGATCTGATGGTAACACTTGAGGGAAGAACACTTCGCGAGATCTCCCAGTTTGTATCCGACAAGCTTTCCGCATTGGATCAGGTGCTCAGCACAAAGACGAATTTTATTCTGAAGAAATATAAGGACCACGGAACGATTATGGCTCCGAAAGCAAAAGATGAAAGGATTATGATGGCATAATGAGAGACCCGTTATCAAAGACAATTAAGACAATCGAGCCATCGGGTATCCGTAAGTTTTTTGACCTTGTCAGTGAGATGGACGATGCAATCTCACTCGGTGTCGGCGAGCCGGATTTCGATACCCCGTGGCATATCAGGGATGAGGGAATCTATTCCCTGGAAAAAGGCAGAACGTTCTATACGTCCAATGCCGGTTTAAAGGATTTAAAGATTGAGATCGCGAAGTATCTCGATCGCAGATTTGATCTGCATTATGATTACAACAAGGAAATTTTCGTGACGGTCGGAGGAAGTGAGGCAATTGATCTCACGATGCGCGCGATGCTGGATCCGGGCGATGAAGTACTGATTCCGCAGCCGAGTTATGTATCCTATGTACCGTGCTGTGTTCTTGCAAACGGAACGCCGGTCATTATTGAACTGAAGGCAGAGAATGAGTTCCGTCTGACGGCAGAGGAACTTGAGGCAGCAATCACGCCGAAGACCAAGCTGCTCGTTATGCCTTTCCCGAACAATCCGACCGGTGCGGTCATGGAGAGGGCAGATCTCGAGGCAGTGGCGGAAGTTGTTAAGAAGCATGATCTGTATGTACTCAGTGATGAGATCTACTGTGAACTGACTTATCTGGAGAATCATGTATCGATCGCATCCCTTCCGGGAATGAAGGAGCGCACGATCGTGGTCAACGGATTCTCGAAGTCCCATGCGATGACCGGATGGAGACTCGGTTATGCGTGCGGACCGGCTCCAATCTTAAAGCAGATGCTCAAGATTCACCAGTTTGCAATCATGTGTGCACCGACGACCAGCCAGTATGCGGCAATCGAGGCGCTGCGCAACGGAGATGAGGATGTTGCAATGATGCGTGAGCAGTACGATGCGAGAAGACGTTATCTGATGCAGCGTTTCAAAGAGATGGGACTGGACTGCTTTGAGCCGTTTGGCGCTTTCTATGTGTTCCCATGCATTAAGGAATTTGGTATGACTTCGGATGAGTTTGCGAACCGCCTGCTTCAGACGAAGAAGGTTGCGGTCGTTCCTGGTACGGCATTTGGCCGTTCGGGTGAGGGATTCCTGCGAATCTCCTACGCATATTCACTGGAAGATTTAAAGGTTGCATTGGAGCGTGTGGAGGAATTTATCACGGAGCTTCGTGCAGAAAAAGAAGCAAAGTAAGGATGTAATATGGCAGAGTTAAATATCATTTTACATGAGCCGGAGATTCCGGCAAATACAGGCAATATCGGGCGAACCTGCGTGGCGACCGGCACGAAGCTTCACCTGATCGAGCCACTTGGATTCTCCTTGTCCGAGAAGCACTTGAAGCGTGCGGGAATGGACTATTGGAAGGATCTGGATGTAACAACTTATGAGAACTGGGACGATTTCTGCCGCAGAAATCCAGGCGCAAAGATTTATTACGCTACGACCAAAGGCAGACATGTCTACTCGGATGTCCAGTATGAGCCGGACTGTTTTATCATGTTCGGTAAGGAGAGCGCGGGCATTCCGGAGGAGATCCTGAAAGCGAATCCGGATACGTGCGTGCGCATCCCGATGATCGGAGAGACGCGTTCCTTAAATCTGTCAAATTCGGTTGCAATCGTGCTATACGAGGCGTTGCGCCAGAATCATTTTGACCATATGAAGTTGGAAGGACAGCTCCATAGACTGAGCTGGGATGAATAAGATGGGAATTATTAAAGCAAAAGGCGTAGTACATGAATTCTTCCGAAGAGATGAGGAAGGCAATGTGGAATCGATCACGACTGCTTTGGACCATGTGGATCTGGATGTGAAAGCAGGGCAGTTTATCGCAATCCTCGGACATAATGGTTCCGGCAAGTCGACACTTGCGAAGCATATTAACGCTTTACTGACACCAAATGAGGGAACCCTCTGGGTGGATGGCATGGATGTGCTCGATGAGGAGAATACGATCCCGGTCAGAAAGACCGCAGGCATGGTGTTTCAGAATCCGGACAACCAGATTATTGCGAGCGTGGTTGAGGAAGATGTCGGATTCGGTCCGGAAAATATCGGCGTGCCGACAGATGAAATCTGGGAGCGCGTGGACAAGAGTCTTGCAGCGGTTGAAATGACGAAGTATCGCAAGCATTCGCCGAACAAGCTTTCCGGTGGACAGAAGCAGCGTGTTGCGATTGCAGGCGTTGTGGCGATGGAGCCGAAATGCATCATTTTCGATGAGCCGACGGCGATGCTCGATCCGAACGGACGTAAAGAAGTCATCGCTACTGCACACGAACTTAACAAGACGAAAGGCGTTACAATTCTGCTGATCACGCATTATATGGAAGAAGTCGTGGATGCGGATTATGTCTACGTCATGGAAAAAGGCAAAATTATCATGGACGGAACGCCGCGCGAAATCTTCTCACAGGTGGACAAGCTCAAGGAGCATCGTCTGGATGTGCCGCAGGCGACTCTCGTTGCGGATGAACTGCGTAAGTCGGGACTGCCGATTCCGGCGGGAATTCTGACGAGAGAAGAACTCGTGGATGAGATTATGAAACTGGCGTAAAATTATAAGGCTATGAAAGGTGAATCACGAACTTACACAATGTGTGTTGAGGGAATCGCCCTGAGGTATGAGATGGCATCAATTATACTTGATAAAATAAATTACAGTTACAGTGAGGGCACTGCGTATCAGATCCAGGCTCTCAAAGATATCAACTTACAGATTGAAGAGGGACAGTTTATCGGAATCATTGGACACACCGGTTCCGGAAAGTCGACGCTGACACAGCTTTTGAACGGACTTCTGCGTGCCACGAGCGGTCATATCTATGTGGACGGTGAAGACATCTACGACGAAGACTATGATATGAAGAAGCTCCGCAATAAGGTTGGTCTGGTGTTCCAGTATCCGGATCATCAGCTTTTCGAGACGACCAATTTTGAGGATGTGTGTTTCGGACCGAAGAATCAGGGACTCGATCGCAAGGAAGTAGAGCTTCGTGCGTTCGAGGCGTTGCAGAATGTCGGGTTCCCGGAGGATCTGTATTATCAGCCGCCGTTTGATCTGTCCGGTGGACAGAAGCGCCGCGTGGCGATCGCGGGTGTACTTGCGATGAAGCCGGAGGTACTGATCCTTGACGAGCCGACCGCGGGGCTGGATCCGGCGGGACGTGACGAGATCTTAGGTCTTGTGTCGAAGATGCACAAGGAACTTGGTATCACGATCATTCTTGTATCACACAGCATGGAAGATGTTGCGGAATATGTTGAGCGACTGATCGTTATGAACCAGGGAGAAGTCATGTATGACGGTGTGCCGAAGGAAGTCTATGCACACTACAAGGAACTTGAGGCGGTTGGTCTTGCTGCCCCGCAGGTTACTTATTTAATGAACGAACTTGCCGGGAAGGGACTTCCGGTCGACACCGGAGCTACCACGGTCAAAGAGGCTGCACAGTCGATACTGGCGGCACTTCACAAGTAAGGAGAAATTATGTTAAGAGATATTACTCTGGGCCAGTATTATCCGGCGGATTCCGCCATCCATAAACTGGACCCGCGCGTAAAGCTTTTTTCAACATTTGTATATATTATTGCGCTGTTCGTATTTCGCGGCGTATTGGGACTGGCACTTATTACGGGAATGTTAGTCTATATGGTGAAGGCATCAAAGGTGCCGTTCAAGTACATTGTCAAGGGGCTGAAGGCAATCATCGTGCTTTTGCTTCTGACTTCGTTTTTCAATCTCGTGTTTACGCCGAGCGGAACGGAATACTGGAGCTGGGGACCGTTTCATGTGACAAGTGTCGGTATTGCAAATGCAGTCGTTATGACGATCCGCCTGGTCTATCTGATCATCGGAACATCACTGATGACATTGACAACGACACCGAACCAGCTGACGGACGGATTGGAAAAGGCGTTATCGCCACTCAACCGGATCAATGTTCCGGTGCATGCGATCGCGATGATGATGTCGATCGCTTTGCGTTTTATCCCAATCCTGATCGAGGAGACGGACAAGATCATGAAAGCGCAGATGGCGCGTGGCGCTGATTTCGAACATGGCAATCTGATCCAGAAAGCAAAGAATATGATTCCGCTTCTGATTCCGCTTTTTGTGTCGGCATTCCGGCGCGCGGATGATCTGGCGATGGCGATGGAAGCCCGCTGCTACAATGGAGGCGAAGGACGCACGAAGATGAAGCCGCTTCGTTACACGAAGAAAGATCATGTGGCTTATGTAATTGTGATCGCGTTTCTCGTGCTTGTGATTGCAGCAAGAATCGTGCTGCCTTGGCCACAGTAGGAGGTGCCTGAGATGCGCGTGAAAATGATCGTGGCGTACGATGGCACGAATTACTGCGGCTGGCAGATCCAGCCGAACGGTGTCACGATAGAACAGAAATTGAATGAAGCGTTGTCGGCACTTCTCGGAGAAGAAATCAAAGTGACCGGAGCGAGCCGCACGGATGCGGGTGTGCATTCACTCGGTAACGTATGCATTTTCGATACGAATACAAGGATGCCTGCGGAGAAGATCAGTTACGCAGTCAATCAGAGACTGCCGGAGGATATTGTCGTACAGGATTCCTGCGAGGTGGATGAGGAGTTTCATCCGCGTTTCTCGAAGAGCCGCAAGACGTATGAATACCGGATCCTGAATCGACGCTTCCGTATGCCGACTAGAAGACTCGATACTTATTTTTATCACCATCCGCTGGATGATAAGAAGATGCAGCAGGCGGCGCAGTATCTGGTCGGTGAGCATGATTTCAAAAGCTTTTGCGCAGCGAACGCACAGTCGCAGACCAGTGTGCGGACAATCTACCGCTGCGAGGTCACGCGGGAGAACGATATCATTACAATCTCTGTTGCCGGAAATGGATTCCTATACAATATGGTCCGTATTATCGCAGGAACGTTGATCAAGGTCGGCTGCGGTGAGTTAGAACCGGAGTCAATTAAGGACATTCTTGCAGCGTGTGATCGTAGTGCAGCAGGACCGACCGCTCCAGCGCACGGGCTGACGATGATCGGACTTACCTACGAGAATGAACGTTAGCAACGAGAAAAATCGAAGATTTTTCGAGTGGAGCACGGCGAGTTAATACACATAAATTCACAAAAATTCATCAAGAAAATCTTGACATAAGAATTATCAGGTAATATAATATGTAAGTCTGTGATAGTACGTAAATGTAAGCCAAAGCCCCGGCGAGCATTTAAACTATATAGAAGCCGAACAAAGAAGTAGCGTCCGGACATTACGAGACTTCAGATTGTTCGCAGAAGTTATGGAACATTGATCAAGGAGGAAAACCCATGAAAACATTTATGGCTAGTCCTGCTACCATCGATAGAAAATGGTATGTAGTAGACGCTGAAGGTAAGACATTAGGACGTTTAGCATCAGAAGTTGCTAAGGTATTAAGAGGAAAGAATAAAGCAATCTTCACACCACACATCGATACCGGTGATTATGTAATCGTTGTTAACGCTGAGAAGATCAAGGTTACTGGTAAGAAGTTAGAGCAGAAAGTTTACTATCGTCACTCTGATTATGTTGGAGGAATGAAGGAGACAACTCTTAAGGAGATGCTCAACAAGCATCCTGAGCGTGTCATCGAGTACGCTGTTAAGGGAATGCTTCCAAAGGGACCTCTGGGACGTCAGATGTATACTAAGTTATTCGTATACGCTGGACCAGATCACAAGCATGCAGCTCAGAAGCCAGAAGCTTTAACATTCTAATCAGAGGAGGTAAACAACATTGGCTAATACAAAGTATTACGGAACAGGAAGAAGAAAATCATCTGTTGCCAGAGTTTATTTAGTACCTGGAACAGGAAAGATCACAATCAATAAAAGAGATATTGACGAGTACTTAGGTCTTGAGACTTTAAAGGTAATCGTTCGTCAGCCATTAGTAGCAACTGAGACAGTTGACAAGTTTGACGTTTTAGTAAACGTAAAGGGCGGCGGATACTCAGGACAGGCCGGTGCCATCCGTCATGGTATCTCCCGTGCACTCCTTCAGGTAGATAACGAGTACAGACCTACTCTTAAGGCTGCTGGATTCTTAACAAGAGATCCACGTATGAAAGAGCGTAAGAAATACGGTCTCAAAGCAGCTCGTAGAGCACCACAGTTCTCAAAGAGATAATTTCTCTTATCGGAGTATATATCAAAGATTTTATCCCGGAAGCCTGGCTTCCGGGATTTTTTTGCATTTTTATTTCTGACTATTCTTTTCCGATGGGGTGTAAGGATGTGTTGATTTTGCGGCATTCTTGGAATTGATATTATGAACACCTTCCATATAATTAACCATTCGCATAATAAGTTCTTTTTCTTCTACGGTGAAATCTGTGATTACAACGGTATCTTCTTTGTCAATGCCTAAGAGATAATCGGTTGTTGTGTGAAAGATTCTGCTGAGAGTAACCAGATTGTCAAGAGTTGGTTTAGAAATGCCCATTTCCCATGCGTTAACACCGGACCTTGTCACACCCATGCGTAGTGCAAGATCAGTCTGCGTCATTCCGGATCGTTCACGAAGATCGTGAATGCGTTCATATAAAGAATTCTTCATTAATAATCTCCAAAATCTAAAAATTTATTAAAGTTGTCTAACAATTATGTATATTTTATAAGATAATAAGTGAATGTGAATAATCAGAGGCGATAAAGAAGAGTTGACAACAGAAAAAATAAAATTTAATGTACAGCAATGATAATCATAAATGTATAGTTATATTTGACAAAACGATGTAAAGTGCTATTATTTAGAATGATAAATATAAAACTTTGACATCATAGTAAAACCTAAGAGAAAATGCTGCAAATAACAAGGGATAATGTTGAATGAGTAAGGTTTTGATTATAACCACGACAAGTGGTTTCTTGTCTCAATTTGAATTAAATAATGTCAAACTTCTTCAAGAAAGAGGATATCAGGTGCATTATGCAACGAACTTTGGTGTGCCTGTTTATGAAGTAAAGGATGACACACTTCGAAACATGGGTGTTGTATTGCATCATATCAGCATTGAAAAAAATCCCTTCAAAATCAAAAAAAATGTATGGGCGTTAAGAGAACTTACAAGAATTATAGAGCGTGAGCAGATTGACGTCATACATTGCCACAATCCTAATGGTGGCGTGCTTGGACGTCTTGCTGCAGCATTCAGTAAGAGAAAACCATTTGTTATCTATACTGCCCATGGTTTTCATTTCTTTAAGGGTGCGCCGGTCAAAAACTGGTTGTTCTATTACCCTGTAGAGAAGATGCTGGCAAAGTTGTCTGATATTATTATTACCATTAATCATGAAGATTATAACCGGGCAAAGAGGTTTCGTTATAAGAAGCATGGAAGTGCAGAGCTGATTCCAGGTGTCGGAGTAGATCTTGGCCTGTTTGAACCAATAGAAGCGCATAACGAGAATTGCGGAAAAAGCGCTATGATCCGAGAACAATGGGGAATACCTCGTGATGCGTTCCATATCGTGTCTGCTGGAGAGCTCAATGAAAACAAAAATCATATCGTCGTAATTAAAGCGCTGGCGCAGCTTCAAAATAAAAATATTTATTACAGTATTTGCGGAGAAGGTGATCGTCACGATGCGTTGGATGAAGAAATTCAGAGGAATGGACTGTCGGATCGGGTTGTTTTGCGTGGATATAGAAATGATATGTCAGAAATTATGAAGACGGCAGATCTGTCGGTTTTTCCATCCATTCGTGAAGGAATGGGGATGGCAGCACTGGAAGCGATGGCTAGTGGTATTCCGTTAATTGTCGCTGATAATCGTGGAACGAGAGAATATATTACAGACCATGAGAATGGATTGGTATGTCAGGCGGATTCTGTCCGGGAATTTGCGCAGGCAATCCAGTTTATGTATGAGAATTCCCAAAAGAGAGAGTTATTTGCAAAGAATGCGTTGCAGTCTGTTCAACGATTTTCACTGCAGCAATCTGAGAAACGAATGCGGCAGATCTATGCGAGACTGCCGGAAAACAAATTTGTTTCCGTCGAATATGAGACTGCGGCTCCAATGATCTCTGTAATTATGGGGGTCTATAATCAACGGGACTTAACCGTGTTTGATAAAGCAGTCAGTTCGGTCTTGAATCAATCGTACGATAATTTCGAATTCCTGATTTACAATGATGGTTCTTCGCTAAGAGAAGTAAACGAATATATCACTGGTTTACGTGATAGAGATACAAGAATCCATGTGATTACTTCGCAGGAGAACCATGGATTGGGATATGCATTAAATCGGTGCATCGATATTGCAAGGGGCAAATATTTGGCACGTATGGATGCAGATGATGTATCCTATCCGAATCGTTTTGCAGAAGAGATTATGTTTCTTGAACAACATCCGGAATACATGTGGTGTGGATCCAACTGCAAATTGATGGATGAGAATGGAATCTGGGGAGATGGAATACGACCGGAGAATCCGGGAACAGAAGACTATCTGAAATATTCGCCTTATATACATCCGACCGTTATGTACCGCGCAAGTCTGTTTAAGAAAGTAGCAGGCTATGCAGAAAGCAAGAAGACGCTTCGATGTGAAGATTATGAATTATTCATGCGACTGTTCGGATTAGGCTATAAAGGATACAACATTCAGAAGACATTACTATACTATCGTGTTGATCGGAAGAAGTACCATACCCGCTCATGGATTAATCGGTTTAGAGAGGGGCAGGTTCGATATGAGGGTTTCCGAGGCTTAGGCATTTTATGGCCCAAAGGATGGTTGTATATCTTCCGTCCTATTGCAAGCCGGATCGTTCCATCAGCCTTGACGGCAAAAGCCAAGGAACGGATTGCCGAATTGTAACGGGAATGGGTGAGATGTATGACAAAACATGGAAAACAGCAGAATACAGCACCAAGAATAGAAACCTATCTTGAGATATTAAAGCAGGATGAACTCCTGTATCGGACGGCGCAACAGTGCATAAGAGAATTGGATGAACCGGAAGATCAGATGTATGTTGTCTGCTGGGCTCCGGCATTGGTACGATACGTTGCGTGGGTATTGGAGGAGGCTGTCAGGGATGGACACAAAAGGCTATATTTCCTCGCCAGAGATGCATATCCTATGTATCTGGTAGCCAGGAAACTCACAGAGAAGTTAAACGTTCCGGTTGAAATTCGTTATCTGCGTGTATCAAGGTATTCGCTTCGGATACCAGAATACCATCTGTTGGGCGAACAATGTCTGGACCGCATTTTCCTGTCAGGGATTGATGTCAGTCTATATCAGATATTGAAGAGGGCAGGTCTTAAGAAAGAAGAAATCAGTCGTATCAGTGAAGAACTTCACTGTAATGGAATATTGAGAAAGAATCTGAACCAGAGACAAATTACAGAACTCAAGCAATATGTCCTAAAGTGTTGCAGAGAACATAAGACGGATTTGTTGGACACGATTTATGTAAGGTCCAAAGCTGCTTATAACAGTACCATTGGTTATTTAAAGCGAGAAGGACTGTTGGATCCGGTCAGGTACGGTGTGGTTGATAGCGGCTGGGTGGGAACCATTCAGCAGAGTCTGAGAAATATACTAAAAGAGTCACAACCTGAGATCCAGATCACTGGATATTATTTTGGACTGTATGCATTACCAAAGGATCGGACTGGCTGCCATTATAAAGCATATTTTTTTGAGCCGCAGGGAAGCATCCGGCGTAAGGCAGAGTTCAGCAATTGCCTGTATGAGGTGATGTACAGCGAACCATGCCCGATGGTAAAAGGATATGGCAACGGACAATATGAGCCGGTATTTTCGGAGATTGATAATCCGAATAAAGATAACCTGAGAAGAAATCATCATATTCTGGAACGTTATATGGAGATTTTGGTGAGTAGCGCAAGACAGGCAGATATTGTACAAGTCAACGCAAATGTGATACTTGAAAAACAAATTCTGTCTGATGGTAAGGGAATTCGTATGGTGCAGCAGCTTTACAGCACTGTGATGGCAACACCGAATGCGTGGGAAGCCGATTGGTATGGCAGGCAGCTTTTCTCTGACGATCTGGCAGATGATCACATGAGAGGGATTGCAAATGAATTAAGCCAAAAGGAAATTCGTAATCTACGGATTTGTAAGAAGCTTTTGATTATGCTGGGACTGTCTCATCAGGAACTGCATGAGAGTGGCTGGATCGAGGGAACTATCGTGAATGCAGGGAAGCACGTTGCCTCCAATCTGAGAGCCGCAAGAAGAGCAAAGTACCTCACCTATTTAAGACAAAGTATGAAAGCAAGAAAACAAAGGATTAAATAAATGTTTGAAGCAGTTGGAGTATTGGCGGTAAGTGCCTGCATTCTACAAATGGTATATGAGAAATTTGATGAGCAGCGCATGACCGTAGACTATACAGAAGAAAATAAACAATTTCAGCAGCAGAAGTTGCGGGAGGCAGAAGAGAATGCCAGGACCATCCTGCCTTACCTGGAACAGGAGAAGGCGAAGCATGAGGATGCGCCGGTAATTCAGGTGCAGGATTTGACGATGCGTTTTCGTATTGCAACGAACAATGTATCCGGAATCAAGGAATATATGATCCAGACGCTGCGCAAGCAGATGTCGTACAAAGAATTATATGCATTAAACCATATCAACTTCAATGTGTATAAAGGTGAAATTGTTGGAATTATTGGAACAAACGGATCCGGTAAATCGACACTTCTTAAGATTGTATCCGGTGCGCTCAACCCGACAAGCGGACAGGTAAGTGTGGACCAAAGCAAGGTGCAGCTGCTTACACTCGGAACCGGATTTGATATGGAATTGTCCGCAAAAGAAAATGTATATCTCAATGGAGCAATCATTGGATACTCCAGAAGTTTTATCGATGAACATTATCAGGAAATTGTAGATTTCGCAGAATTGGAAGGCTTCATGGAAGAAAAAGTGAAAAACTTTTCTTCCGGAATGGTGTCACGACTCGGGTTCTCGATCGCGACTGTTGCAGGCGCAGCAGAGATATTGATCCTGGATGAAGTACTTTCGGTAGGAGACGAGTTCTTCCGCAAGAAGAGTCTGGCAAGAATCAAAGAATTAATCCATGGAGGTTCGACCGTGCTTATGGTATCGCACGGTATGCAGACCATTATTGACAACTGTACAAAAGTTGTATGGATTGAGCAGGGAAACATGCGAATGATTGGCGAACCGCATAAAGTATGTCGGGCCTATCGCATGCAGTACAACGAATCATAATCTGGTAAAAAATCTGAGCTCAGATTTTTTATATAAAACTCACATTGGGAAAGGAGACTATTGTCATGAAAATGAAAAAGTTAGCTGCACTTGTATTAGCAGCAACCGTACTTACAACGACGGTAGCACCTGCCGTAGCAACACCTGTATATGCTGCAACTGCAGCGCAGACTGCTACAGATGCAACACCTGAGCAGGAGGTTACTGTAAAGAAGCCTGCAAAGGCAACTGTTAAAGCAACAGCAACTACCGCTACAGTTACAATCAAGAAAGTAGAAGGTGCAGAGGGATATCAGATCCAGTACTCTACATCCAAGAAATTCACAAAGAAGACTACAAAGTCTGCAACAACAAAGAAGACATCTTACAAGGTTAAGAAGCTCAAGAAGAAGACAACTTACTATATTCGTGTCCGTGCATACACACTGGATGAGAATGGTAAGAAAGTTTACTCTAAGTGGACAACCGTAAAGAAAACAACAACAAAATAGTATTAACAAAAATGTGAGTTTACTGTAGGAGTCAGAGTACTCTGGCTCCTATTAGTTTTGACAATAGGGGAAATATTCTTGAAAAAGATTAGAGAAGAGTCCGTCAAGATGTTTGTGGTGCTGATGTTCACATTGCTGCCACTGTATTATTCGGACAATTATTACAACATATTACATGATAAAAGAGACGTATATGGACTGTTTACACTGATACTTGCAGGCATACTGGTCTGCAGTCTGCTGGTCAGCTTCTGTCTCACAATCAGGCATAAGCAGCTGAAAGAAAACATAAAGAAGGAATTTCATAAAACGAGCGCGTTGGATATCACTATGATCCTGTTCGGAATCGTAGCAGTCGTATCGACCGTATATAGTTCGGATGTAGAACAGTCATTGACAGGAGAGGCGGCATGGGACGTTGGCACCATAATGATTGTTTGCAGCGTGTTTTTATACTTTGCCATCTCCAGATGTTATTCCGGAAAAGGCGATATATGGGCATACCTATACGGCGGAACACTGGCAGTCCTTGTAATCGGTGTAATCGACCGGTTGGGATATGACTTCCTTGTAATGCACGATGAGATACCGTTGCAATACAACATCTTTATCTCGACAATCGGCAATATCAATTTCTGGGCAGCGTATCTGTCGGTGATTATTCCGTTTTTTATTCTGGCACCGGGATTCATACAGGGGAAACTCAAGAAATTGTGTATCTATCTGTTACTGCTGATTGCGTATTTTAGTTTGTTTATAACACTCACCAACACAACGTATCTTGGAATCGGAGTGGCGATGCTTTTTGTCATATGGTATTCCTTGCAGAAGACGGACCGGCTGATGAATCTTGCCATCAACGGAATCCTATTTACGGTAGCAGGAGTAGCCGCGGAAGTCTTGTGGAGAAATCCTTATACGCCGCGTCCAATTGATACGGATACGGTTACATTACTGCTTCTGCAGCATCATCTGTATCTCATTCCGGGAGCTATTGGAATCATTATTATTGTATTCCTGCTGGTGACGAGTGCTTTGTCCGTAAAGGCACGGAGAAAAGTAAACAGCGTGATTGAGCGATACTTTGGCAAAATATGGCTGGAATTGATCATGGTCGGAATAATCGGCGTGATCTATTATCTGATCTACAATTACACTTTGGAATTATTCAATTATCGAGGATCCATCTGGTACTTCGCATTCAACGGATTTCTGGATGGAAACATATGGCAGAAAATCATGGGTGTTGGACCGGGACTTCTTGATACTGTCACACAGGCGCAGATTGCGAAAGCCGACTTCTACGTTGAGTGGAACTGGTTTTACTGTACGGCACACAATGATCTGCTGGAATACCTTGTGACAACCGGTATTGTGGGAACCGTATTAAAGCTGATGATGTATATTCTGCCGTATATCATGTATGCACGAGGAAAAAGCAGAAAATCAGAGAAGGCAGCAGTTCTGGCGGCATTAACCGGATTCATCGGACAAGGACTAATGACCGGTCCGTATATTCTGACATATGTATTCTATACGATTTTTCTCGGTGTGATGGCAGCTTACGATCGGATGGATAAGGCACAATGAGAAACAAAATGGACATAAAACAATATTGGTTTGTTCTCTGGGAACTGACCAAGAGAGAATTAAAGCGAAAATACGCAAGGAGCTTCCTTGGAATCCTGTGGAGTTGCGTGTATCCGCTGATGCGTATGGCGTTAGTTGTTGTATTGTTCTCAACAATCTTCAGTAGAGGAATTGAGAAGTATCCGGCATATTACTTTGTTGGATTCCTGATCTTCGAGTTTTTCTCTACTGCGACACAGACTTCGCTCACAACACTCAAGGATAACCGGAATCTTCTGATTAAATCGAAGCTTCCGCGCGAGCTGTTTGTGCTGTCACGCGTACTGACAGCCTTCGTCAATTTCCTGCTCGGATGTATTCCGTTTGCAGCAGTCTTGGCATGGTATCGTGCAAGGGTGACCTGGTATTATCTTATGATTCCGGTGGTATTGTTGTTGCTTCTGCTTTTTACAGCAGGAATGTCATATATGGTATCCATCTGGTTCGTGTTCCAGAGAGATGCAAGGAATATCTATTCCAATTTTATCTTTATTCTGGGCTTTTTTGTAGCGATGTTCTACTCGGTGGAATGGGTGTCGGATGGAGTCAAATGGGTGATAAAGCACAATCCGGTGTATGCATACATCTATGTGATGCGCCAATGTGTGGTGTATGGTCAGTGGCCGGAGAGGATGTACCTTGTACAGATGGTTGCATGGGCATTCGGAATGCTTGCATTTGGAATCCTGATATTCAAAAAATATGAGAATGAAGTAGTGGAGAGATTATAGTGGGAAAGACACAGCAAAGGATCAGGCAAAGAGTGGACGAACTCCGGCAGAATATGTTCGTCATTCATCAGCTTGTGATACGTGATAAAAAAAGAAGCCTGTCATCTACCTTTATGGGAGAATTGTGGGAAGTGATTAATCCACTGATTTATATGGTGGTGATGGTGCTGGTGTTTGGGAAGATGTTCGGAGGGGGAAAGGCTGGACAATTTCCGTTATATATACTGACAGGAACAACTATTTATGGATTGTTTACATCGGGAACAACGATGTGTCTGAATGCGTTAATGGGAAATAAGAATTTCCTGATTAAAACACAGTTAAGCAAAAATGTGTATGTGTATCAGAAAATATTAGTGGCATTTCGTAATTTTTTATTTTCGTTGTTAATCTATGCATTTGTGATTGCATTATATCGGATTCCTCCGAGTGTTACCTGGTTGTTATTTATACCGGATATCCTTCTTGTATTGGTTATGATGCTGGGAATTGGAAAGATACTTGCGGTTATTAACGTAACGTTCGCAGATATCACGTATTTCTATAAGATTTTTACGCTGTTCCTTATGTATGGATCGGCAATCTTCTATCGGGTTGATCGGTTATCACCAACAATGCAGAAGTGTATGACGATTCTGAATCCGTTGTATACGGTAATTTCAATCGCGAGAGAATGTGTGATGGAGCGGATGTATCCGAATTGGAAGCTTTGGACGATTGCGAGTGCATATGCAGGTGGATGTTACGTAGTTGGAACAATTTTCTTTAATCAGAAAATTGAGAATATTGTAGCGAAAATGTGAAGATAGAGTTATAGAGTTGAATAACGAATGAAAAATGCAAGGGAGTGCAAGGGATATGGAGAATGTTGCTGTAATTATTGCGGGGGGAGTCGGACATAGGATGGGACAGGATATACCGAAACAGTTTATTCATGTGTATGACAAGCCGGTGCTATTGTATACATTGAAGAATTTTCAGGATCATCCACAGGTGGATGCCATTGAAGTAGTATGTATCGATGGATGGCATGATGTTGTATGGGCATATGCAAAGCAGTATGGAATAGACAAATTGAAATGGGTTGTATCCGGAGGAGAGACTGGACAGGAATCAATTAGAAATGGTGTATATAATTTGATCGATGAATGTGATGATGATGACAATATTATTATTCATGATGGGATCAGACCGTTGGTTGAGCCTGCGGTAATTACAGATGTGATTGCAAAATGTAACAAATATGGTAATGGAGTATCTTCCATGCCTTATAATGAACAGATATTTGTAATTGATGATGAGGAAACTACGACGAAGTATATTCCTAGGGAAACATTGCGAAGAGTAGTAACGCCACAGGCATATAAGTTTGGAAAACTTAATTGGGCATATCATAAAGCTTTCGAAGAAAAGATTGGAATATATGGCAGCTCATATACGAATACGATGATGGTTGAATTGGGTGAAACCCTGCATTTTGCTGCTGGATCAGATAAGAACATAAAATTAACTACCAAGGATGATTTAGAAATATTTATGGGATACTTGAATCGCAATAAAGAGATGGAGCTGAAGTAGGAAAAATATGAGTTTATTAGAAAATGAGTTATATAGAGAAGATTTAGCGTATGTGGCAAAATTAAAAGTGCCATGGGAAAAACTGAATGGAAAGTCTATCTTGTTGTCAGGGGCTACTGGAATGATAGGAAGCTTTTTCATAGATGTAATTATGTACAAGAATTCATATGATGATTTAAATTGTCATGTATATGCTATGGGAAGGAACGAAGAGAAAGCAAGAAAAAGGTTTGGAGAGTATTGGAATGATAGCTTGTTTGACTTTGTAGAGCATGATGTAAATAAAACAATGGAATGTCTGGAAATAAAACATATAGATTTTGTCCTTCATTTGGCAAGTAATACACATCCAATGGCGTATTCGACAGACCCGATTGGAACAATTACAACAAATATCATGGGTGTATATAATATGCTTGAATTTGCAGATCGGGTTCATGCGAAAAGAATGGAGTTTGCATCTTCTAATGAAATATATGGAGAAAATCGTGGAGATGTAGAAAAATTCGACGAAAAATATCTAGGGTACATAGACTGTAACACAATGAGAGCTGGATATCCAGAAAGCAAGCGGTGCGGAGAAGCCTTGTGCCAGGCATATATTGCTCAAAAAGGAATGGATGTTGTGATTCCGAGACTGACTAGAAGTTATGGACCAACACTTCTGACCACAGATACAAAGGCATTGAGTCAGTTCCTAAAAAAAGGCCTTGCGCATGAAGATATTGTATTAAAAAGTGCAGGAACACAGTACTATTCATATACATATGTATCAGACGCGGTGGCTGGATTGATAACGGTATTACTGTGTGGAACAAAGGGCGAGGTCTATAACATAGCAGATGAGGCATCAGACATTAGGCTTAAAGACTTGGCGGGGATCATTGCCAAAGCTAGTGGAACAAAGGTAGTGTTTGATGTGCCAGAAGCAGTGGAAGCGGCAGGGTATAGCACAGCTACAAAGGCAAGACTCGATAATAAGAAAATATCAGAATTAGGATTTAGAGCAAAGTATGATATTGAACATGGAATAGAAAGAACACTTGTGATAATGGAAAGGTAAGGATGACACAGTAAAAGTGATGAAAAAGAAAAAAATAATTGTCGTAATTGATACGAAAAATAATAGAAAAAATATAATTAGAACGATAAATTGTATCCAACGCCAAACTGCCTATGAAGAAATATTTCCAATAATAATATATGATGCATCAATAGATATGGCAGAAAATGTAGGTATAGAAACAAATGTGGTAGAAGAAGTAAATAGTGTATTAAGAAAAACAACAGTAGTCAACGATATTATAGAATTAGAAAAAATAATTGAAGAGAGCAATATTGAAAAACTTCTTTTTATAAATACGCAAATTATACTTGCACCAAACGCAATTGCCGCTTTAATTGGTGAGAACACAGATGATCAACTGGCTTTAAATCATTTAATTGCTGATGTAAATGGAGACTATAAAACGAATGATAGAGTGATGTTTTCGCCATATTGCAAAACGTATAATACCAATGAATTACTAACAATACTTGATGAAGAAAGTAAAGTTGGCAAATGCATGCAATTAAAATATATACTTTTGGGAAAAACTACAAAAATAGTAGATGCACATGCATATCAAATGGGAGATACAGGATTAGGCATTGATTTTGACACTGACTATGAGTTCATTAAATTGCTTATTGACAATGAGAAGTTTTGTGGAATAGACATAGTAACGAATATAGTGGAAAAAACACTGTGTAAGGCATTTGAAGAATCTATTGAAGCGGAAAATGAGCAAGCATACAATGTCCTTCAAAAATCTTTTGAAACGCTAGCATTTAATGAGGATGTGCTGGAAATGGAGTACAAAAAATATAGTATTCCGTCAGAGATTTTCAAAATAATAGGAAAGTGCAACGTAGTGCAATTTAAAAAAATGTATGAAAAGTTTCGGAATTTACAAGCTAAGCAAGAACAATCAATGGTGAGTGATACTAGAACAACTAGTGCTGAATTAGAGAGTATAGAGAATGTGGTTAACGAATTATGTTTAAGAGTCGGCAGTTTAGAGCAGGAACAGAATGGCTATGAAGTTGCAAAACATGTTGTAAATATGTATCAGGATGGTAGGCTTGGAATGGAAACTATCATCAAATCAGTTTTTGCCTGGATGAGATATAAAGTGTTAGGAAAGAGGTAGGATGATGGAAGATTTTGAATATAGAGTTTCGGTGATTGTACCTATATATAACGGAAGTGAATATTTGAGGAAATGTTTAGATTCATTGTTGAAGCAAACTATTGAAAGTAATCAGATGGAAGTATTATTAGTTAATGATGGCTCTACAGATGAAAGTGAAATGATATGTAGAGAATACACACGCTTTTATGACAATTTTAAATATTTTTATAAAGAAAACGAGGGATTATCAGCAACGAGAAATTATGGTCTGAGAAGAGCTAAGGGAAAGTATATTGCATATCTGGATTGTGATGATATGTACTCGGATGAAACTTTAAAAAACGTGTGCGATTTTTTTGATGAACATTATTCAGAAATTGATGAGATTACAATTCCAATTGTAAGATATAAGAATGGAAAGACATTACCATTGCATTATAGGTACAAGTATGAAACAAAAACGGGAATATATGATTTGGATAAATATCCATATGTCTCGCAAACCACAATAAATATAATCGTAAAAAATTTAAAAGAAGATAACATATTATTTGATGAAACACCAAATTTTAGGCACGAGGATCAGGCATATAATAATGCGGTATTAATGAAAAAAAGAAAAGTTGGTTTTGTTAAAGATGCTGAATATATGTATAATCGTGATAATGATATTGGTATAGTTAATACGTATATGTATCCATATTATATTTTTGAAACAACTATGGCATATTATGAAAGATTATTTGCAGAATATGATCAAGTGCCTAGATATCTACAGGCATTATTGGTTCATGATTTGGTATGGAAATTAAAAGATGACAAATTATTGCCATTTCACTATGAGGCAGATAAGTTTGATTATGCAATGGAAAGAATTAAAGAGTTGCTTTGTAAGGTAGATGTTGACATTATAGTCCATCATCCTAGTATGAACAACTTTCATGCGCAATATTTATTAGGATTAAAAAAGAATGCTTATCCATGTGTGGTTGCGACAGATAAAAGCACGGAGATATATGTTGACAATAAAAAAATATATTCTAGAGATTATTTTGAAATAATCATGCATAAAATTAGAATTTGCGATAACAAATTTCGTATGTTAGCTTTCGTAAAATCGCCTATTTATAATTTGGTAAATGATGTGGCTCATGTGTGGGTTGTAGAAAATGGAATGGATAAAAGAAGATTAGAAGTATTCCCTTCTGTTCATAGTTATTTTCAAAATACATTTGTAAAGACAAATAATTTCTGGGCGTTTGATTATGAAATTGATTTGACAGAACAAAATACATTTGAATTTTATTTTGAAATTGAACTGGATGGAATTATATACCCAACTAAGTATTGGTTTATGCCGGTTGCTGTCTTTGGAAATGATAATAGCATTACGGAGTATGTTAGGGAAAACTTCTTAATATCTGTTAATGATAAAAAAATTATAAAGCTTCAAAGGATTGATGAGGATAGAAAAGCAGAGGTTGAAGATCAGAATTCAAAAAGATTTGAAAAAGATTTATATGTTAAGAAAATGCGTAGAGAGAGCATCGCATACAAAAAGGAACATAGAGTATGGTTATATTATGACGCATATACAGTTGAAAAGGATAATGGATATTTCCAATTCTTAAACGATATCAAGCATGATGATGGAATTGAAAAATACTATGTCGTAACAAACAAGAACATATACAAGGAAAAAAGTAATCTAGATAAATTTGTAGAATTTGGAAGTGAACAACATAAACTATTGTATTTAGCTGCAGAAAGAGTATTTACAGCGTATTATGGATTTTCAACAATTTCACCATTTTTAACAGAAACAAACGAAGCAAAATATATAGACATTGTTAGCTTTAAAACCATATATTTGCAACATGGAGTTTTGCATGCTGCATTGCATACGTTTAACAGCGTAGAAAGGTGTAGGGCTGAGCAGATAGTAGTATCATCAAAATTTGAAATTGAAAATTATAAACAAAATTATAATTATAAAGATGATGACTTAATTTGTACAGGAATGGCTCGCTACGATTATATTAACAGAGAGTGTGTACCAAAGAAGCAAATATTGTATGCACCATCTTGGAGAAAATATTTAACGTTTTCGCCTAGAGCTTCAAAATGGGAACTGCAAACGGATAAGTTGATTCAATCTGATTATTTTATGGGTATTTTAAAATTTTTAAATAATAAGGAATTAAGTGCTTATCTGGATAAGAATGATTTAGAACTTCATGTTAAATTGCATCCAATTATAGCAGAACAAGGTTCTGAATTAGTATCTGTATCTTGCGAAAAAATAAAAATCTTGAAAGCTGACATGGAAGTAAAGGTTGAGGAATATTGTGCATTTATTACAGATTTTTCATCATATGTGTTTGATTATGCATGTTTAAATAGACCAATTATGTATTATGTTACAGATTATGAGCAATTTAAATCGGGAATGAATCACTATAAAGAGCTAGACTTGCCATTTGAAAAAGCATTTGGACCATTATTTGTAAATGATATTGACGTTATTAGATATTTAAATTATTTATCAGAAAGAAAATACAAACCTGAGGACTTATATTATCATAGAATGGAAGATTTTTTTGTACCATTAGAGAATTGTGCGGAAAAATTATACGAAAGGATAATATGATTTTTGTAGAGAGGCGAAAAAGTTGTGGATTATAAATTCTTTATTACAGATATTCCGTCTTATGTATACATTAATGGAGCGGTATTTTATACAGGATAAAGAAATTGTTTTAGAAGAAAATTGTATAGTTTACCGAAGGAAGGATCAAAAAAGATGATAAAGGACAAGATAAAAGTTGTTATATGGGATTTGGATGATACTTTATGGAAAGGAATTTTGGCAGAGGGTGATGATGTGTTATTACAACAAGAGTGTGTAGATATCATCAAAACATTAAATAGACGAGGAATAGTAAATACTATTTGCTCTAAGAATGACTATGTGACTGCAAAAAATAAACTAGTGGAATTAAATATATGGGATTTATTTGTATTTCCGACTATTGCTTTTCTTCCAAAGGGAGAAATGATTAACAAATTACTTAAATCTATGAATTTGAGAGCACAAAATGCACTATTTGTAGATGACAATAGTCTAAATTTAAATGAAGCTGAATTTTATAATTCGGGATTGAGTACATTATGTGCGCAGGATGTGAAAAGTATATTAGAAAATGATTTCCTTAAGGGAAAAGATGATTCAGCACTTACACGGCTAAAACAGTACAAACAACTCGAAAAGAAAGCGGAAATGAGGAATACATACGCAGATAACGAAGCTTTTCTTAGAGAAAGTAATATTTGTGTCGAATTTATTGATGTGTCTGAATCTAATTTTGAAAGATTATGTGAACTTACAGAAAGAACGAATCAGTTGAACTTCACAAAAAATAGAATGAAGCCTGATGAACTTAGAAGATTAGTAAGTGAAGTAGATATAGAAACAAAATTAATAAAAGTGACGGATAACTATGGTGATTATGGTCTTGCAGGATATTATACAATAAAAAATAATAAGCTGATACATTTTGTATTCTCATGTAGAATTATGAGTATGGGGGTGGAACAGTTTATTTATAATTATTTGGGAAAACCTAATTTGACTGTGATTGGAGAATGTGCTAGTAAATTAGATTTTAATCCTGATTGGATTAGTATAGTGAAAAAGAGTGGGGATGAGCAAGAAACAGACAAAGCTTTAATATGGAATATTTTAAAACCAGAATCTGAACTTAAAATATTTGGAATAGGTGCGTGTGACTTATATCATCCAATTGCCTTTTTTGCAATGCCTAATCAAAAATTTGCATATGAATGTAATGTTTATAATGGAGCAGAGAGAGGCGTCAATGTTGGAACAGAATACATAAGATCAGCGGTTGAAATGAGTGAATCACAGAAAGCATTTTGTAGGGAACATTTTTTCAATTATACAGGTACGCTGGCATTTAATTCACAAATATTTACTCAGGATTGGGATTATGTCATTATGTCGTTTCATGATGATATGATATTTAAAAATTACAAAAATAAGAGAGAAGATTTTTCTGTGATATTGAGTCCGTCAAGAAAATTTGGGGATACATCCATCATAGGTATTAGAGATACGTCATTAGAGGGACAAAAGAAATGGCTTCATGACAATTTCTATCCGGGAGAATTTATTTCTCCTGAGCGGTTTTATGAAAATATAAATTGGATTATGGAAAGACTACCACAGAAAACGAAAATAATTTTCGTTAATGGTCCGACATTAGATTATTTTAGAAAAAAAACTCCTCATTGTCCAGAAGTGAGAAATCAAATCCAAAAGATTAATGGAGTATTAGAGAAAATTGTTTCTGAAAATAAGGAGAGATGTGCATTAGTAGATATTAATAGAGTTATAAAATCTACTACAGATGTTACTGATTATGTTTTTCATTTGAAAGCGCAGACAGCATATAATTTGTTTGTTGAAATAGTATGGGCAATTGTTCGAAATTTTCAACATTTAAACGAAACTATGCTTTCACATGTAAAGAATAACAGAAAAATTGTCATCTATGGAAATTCGTCTGAGGCGAGAAACGCTTTTTATAACTTAAAATTGGGTGGAGAATCGCCGATAGCATATTATCACTTTGATTATGAAAATAAATTGATAGGTACTATGAAGGTGCAAAATTCTAAACAGTTGGAGAAAAATTGCAATAATTATTATGTTGTTATTGCAGACGAAAAAAATCATAGAAGAATAGAAGAAGAATTAGAAGCATATGGGTACAAGGCGAAGACAGATTATGTAAGACTTCAGAGTGCTAAATATACAAAAGTATGGAATGAGGAATTAAATACACGAAAGTAATATTTATGAATCGAATGAAGAAATATCAGATTACAATTATTACGCCTGTTTTTAATCAACAGAATTGCTTAATAAATTACATAATGAATATCAAAAAGCAGACATATGGATTTAAGAATATACAGGTTATTCTTATCAATGATGGTTCCACTGACAATAGTGGAGCAATATGTGATAAACTGTCGAAAAAATACAAAAATGTAATTTATATAAAGCAACAAAATAAAGGAGTCTCTGCAGCACGTAATGCTGGACTGCGAAAAGCTTCCGGAAAATATATTTTTTTCGTAGATGCAGATGATGCCATATCGAAAAATACGGTCGCAGATTGTGTGACGATATTTGACGAAATATATGAGCAGGTTGATTTACTGACATATCCAATAGAGACATATTATAAGGGACGATTATTAAAACCGCATTTCAGATATCAATATCTGAAGGAAAATGGTAACTATGATTTGTGTGCTAATGCTTTTATTGGGCAGACAACTATGAACATTGTAGTTAAGAATCTGTTTGATAAAAATGTATTTTTTGATGAAGATCTTGAATTTTCGGAAGATCAGAAATACTGTTGTGAGGTGTTGAGAAACAAACTCGAAATGGGATTTTGCAGTACTGCGAGATACACGTATAATCGAAGTGATGAGAGCTCGTCCGGGAAGTTGTCTGGAGCCTGCTATATTTTTGAAACTTCGCTTAAATTATTTGAAGACTTGTTTGCTAGGTATGAGTATGTTCCATTGGCTTTTCAGGGATTGTATGTGAATGATATTTATTGGAAGATGTTATCCAACATGTTTTTTCCATACCATTATTCGGACAGAGATTACAAAAAAGCGATGTCTAGAGTACGTATGCTTCTCAGACGTTGTGATAATTTTGTTATACTGAGTCATCCAAATTTTGATTTTTTCGAGAAGTTTTATCTCATGCGGCTTAAAGGTACGCAGTATATTGAAACCAGGCAGTTGACAAATAGTGTTGCGCTTCTTAGTGAGGGAAATATAGTTCTCAACTCATCTAATATTGAGATTGTGGTTACTAGATTGCAGGTGAATGGAACGAAGATAAGACTTTTATGTTTTTTGAAAAGTGTGTTCTTTCAATTTTACAAAGGCACGATTGCTTTATATCCGATAGAGGATGGTATAGAGGGGGAGCGGATAGCAATATATCCAAGTGCCCACAATTATTATTTGTCACATGAGCCCACACAGAGGTTTTGGCGTTTTGAGTATAAGTGTGATGTGAGAAATGTACATAATTTATCTTTTAAAGTTAGATTCAACCAAACAATATTATGTACAAGTTATTACTTCATGCCACTTGTACCAATCAGCAGACAATTAAATCAATATAGTAAGGATTGTGTTCAAATTACTTTTCATGATGATGAATGGGATTTTTGTGAAATAGGTAATGTGTATCTGGGTCATGAAGTATGGCTATATTATGATTGTATTGGTGTTGAAATCGACAATGGTCTAAGACAGTTTCTACATGATGTGGAAAATCAGGATGGTGTGGATAGATTCTATGTAGTGACAGATGAACGGCAAAAAAAGTATATTCAAAATCGAGAGGTTATAGTAGAGTTTGGCTCTAACAGGCATGTGAAATTGTTGCTTAAAGCTTCTAAAGTTATAACAGCTTTTATCGAGAACAACAATATATTTCCATTTTCTCAAGGCGAATATAATCGTTATGCTAATAAAATGAGATTTGAGACGATATATTTACAACATGGGGTTTTGCATATCGATATGCCATGGAAGTATTCACCAGAAAAAATAATTGCGGATAAGATAGTCGTTGCATGTGATGTGGATTATAGATTATTTCGAGCAAATGGGTTCAATGAGGGGGATTTGTGGAAAATTGGTTTATCAAGATTTGACGGGATGAATAGGTTAGGTAATTCGAGTGCAAAAAAGATATTATATGCTCCGTCATGGCGGAATTATCTGGTTGGAGATAACATCAATGGGCAATGGCAGACTTTGGAAAAAAAATTTACTGCGTCCAGATATTATGCCCGAATCAAAGATTTCCTAGAGAGTGAAGAACTTAACAGATTATTAGAAGAACATGGATATGAACTAGATGTAAAGATGCATCCGATTTTTCAGAAATATGCATATAGCCTTTTTAAGTGTTCACAAAGGGTATGTTTGAAAGAAAACGTGAATGAGGGGGAATATAATCTTTTTATAACAGATTTCTCATCATATATGTTTGACTTTATTTATATGGGGATACCAATTCTTTCTTTTATTCCAGATTATGAGGAATTTAAGTGTGGAATGAATGGCTACAGAAATGTTGATTTTATGAATTACGTTGAAGAAGATATGATTGCAAAAGCACCAGATGAAATAATTGATAAGATAGAGAAGTTTTTTGTGATAAAACGGGGGTTGCCATATGAGGTGAAGTTTTTTGAGCATGGCTCTAAGCAGATAGCTGATTTGATTTATGAGAGATGTAAGGACTATAAGAGTATTTGAAAATTCCTATGAAGCATTTTATAGAAAAGTAAGAAAAAATCATCCGATAAAAAAAGAATATAGTTATATTGCGGTAGATGGGAGTCATGTAAATGATCTTGGCATGTATCGCATAGCAAATGCATTAATACCATTAGTGCAGTGAGTTTTTTCATTAGAGGGGGAGCATAAATGCAAACACAAAAGATATTTATTATTACACCATTAGGAAACAAACATTCAGAACCAAGAATACACGCTGATAAGATGTGGAATGAGGTTTTTGATCAGGTTTCTAAAAAGATATCGACAGAAGATTTGAAAATTGAATTTGTAAGAAGTGATTTGTTAGAAGAGGCAGGTAATTCTAGGGTTAAAAGAATCATGGAATTAATAAGAGAGTCGAGTGGTTGCATAGTAGATTTGTATCAGATTAATAATCTAAATGTTATGTATGAAGTAGGATTGGCTCATTCACAAGGAAAGAGAGTATTTTTTTTGAGACCTGATACGGTAAAGGAAAATGACATTCCATCTGATATACGATATTATGCGGATTATTATTATTTGTACAATCTTGATATTTTTAATGGAAATGCATCTTCAGATGAAACCGCAAATATTCAGAAAGAAATTGCAGAAGTATCTAAGGCTATGGTTTCTACTAATACAAAATATACATTATATCGACCGTGCTTTTATGAACCAACAAATCAATACGTGGAAAATTTGTTGGAAGGAATAAATAAAAGAATTACAAGTATTGAATCGCTAGTGAAAGATTTTGGCTCGTCAAGTGAAGATAAAAGAACGTTGGCTCAATACATAATCGGAGAGAATGATGCATTTGACGCTTTGACAGAGGCTGTAAAAAAGTCAAATATTTCTGTTAAAACAACTAGATTTTCGTCATATTCAGTTGTTGGAAGACAGAATGAATTCTTTAGCGCAATCAATAATTTGATGACAAATGAAGTTACACCGGACAAGGTTGAACGTATTATAACTGCAAATAGCAATGAAAAGTTTGAGGAAATTGCTAAATTAATGGCTAATAATGCTGGAAAAGACTTTGATATTTATCTTTCAAAAATAGAATATAGTTTTGAAATGGTGGTTATTGATGATGAAATTGTTTTTATTCATTTTAGAAAGTTTAATCAGAATGAAAAAGAAAAAAAGAATACTTCGCCGACACTTATTTCGGCAACACTACGCATAGAAAAACGGATTATAGCCAATGAATTTTCTACAATTTTTGATAGTATAAAAAATAATAAGAAGGATATGATTGCAGTAATTAGGTGCAAGGATATTTCGACTGAAAATCTTAGTGAAAAGCTAAACAAATATAGGAAACTTTTTAAAGAATCGGTAAAGGAGTATCAGATGGCGCAGGGGATGGTTGAAGAAAATTTAGTTCAAAAATAAATGATGATGGTAATTGATACATGACAAAGAAAAATACCCGTTCCGGAGGGGACGGGTAAATTATGCATCGTGGATTATTTTAAAGATCACCATAGAGACGATTGCATTCGGCAATTCTGGCCTCTCGTTCAGCAATCATGGCCTCTCGTTCAGCGATCAGGGCCTCTCGTTCAGCGATCATGACTTCTCGTTCAGCAATTTGGGCGTCTAGTAATTTTATAGTCCTTTTTAAATTTTCATTTTCGTGAATAATCTCGAATATTTCATCTGTTGGAAGTTTGAGTTCAGGTACGATCATAGTGTACACCTCCTGACATAAGTCTTTGTTTCGGTAAGAAATTCGAAGCATGGATTTTTGCAACAGGGACAAAATTAGATCCTTGTCGGTCTCTGTTAGAAATCCGTCAGCGATTTCCTGATCTAAGATAAGTATAGTTTCCGTGAAGAAGGAAGTCAATTCTTCTTTTGACTTCTGAAGCTTTTTTTTAAGTGAACGATGCTCATCCGGGGAACTTGCAGATTGTATCTTGGCATCGGATGGGATGCTACGCCGAAACCGAATTGGAAGAAATGGAATTAGTAAGCATAAGTGTTTCTTCTTGATTTCTTCGAGAGTATAGGACTGTACTTTGACTGTCGGGACACGGTATTCGTGTGTGCTTCCATCCTGGAATTTGAGTTGACAGCTTAAGTAGTCAGGGATCTTTTTAGGTCCTTGCAGAAAGAGTACTGCCGATTTCGGAAACTCGAGGACTAATTGTGTGTTTTTCGTGTCAGACCGAAACGTTAAAGCCGCATGAAGATCATACTCAAGCATCCGGATGGTAATCTGCCCATCATATGTAATTTCGCATTCGAAGTGGTAGATGTCTGCGTCATTCACGCAGAATGTGAGATCTGCCTTAATGGTTGAGATTTCTTTTGTGTCGGAACGCTCTACGGAATATTCAGTGGAGAGTGGGACAACCGTGGAATCCTTGGGATAGTCTTTGCCATAGATTTCATAGATGAGGGGAAACAGAAGCTTGGGGGAACTGTAAGTTGCTTTCTTGATGATCAAATCCCAAAGTTGTGTTTCGGTTGAAATCTCGTCGGGGAGTCCGTTGTTGCGGATAATTTCTTCAACTTCTTTGGAGTGAAGATGATAAGTGTGGCGTGTGTTTGCCATACTGTTACCTCCTGCATATGTATTTACTATGTAATGGGAATAAAAAAGGTGAATGCAAATTTTGCATGAATGAAAAGCTTTCGGTGTGAATGCATCGTAGCATAGATCACATGCAGACGCAAGTGCTCAGGTATTAAAATAGTATAAAATTTTTGCCAATAAGAAGGAAACAATATGAGAAACGAACTATATCATTTTTTCGTAAATAAGCAGCCGGGTATTGCCCGTCGTTATCACAAGATGCACGATGGATCAACCGGAATCCGGAAGATTTTTTCATGGATTTATTTATTGTGGTTGAATTTCGCTTTTTACGTTTTGTTTTGCAGATTTCTGGGAAGAGTTCCGGATGTGGAAATCTATGAGAGAAAGCGGCTGCTTCTCACGGAGAGTGAGTCTAAGGCTTATAGCAGGGAATGTCTGTCGGTGGATGACTTTGTTGAAAAAGTCAGGGATTATGATGTGATATCATTTGATATCTTTGATACGCTGATTTTCCGACCGATGTCGTTGCCGACGGATGTGTTTTATCTGATTGGCGAGCGGCTCGGAGTTATGGACTTTAAGAATATCCGGGTTTGGGCGGAGTGGGATGCCAGAATGAAATGCAAGCAGAGGCATGGTCATATGGAAGTCAGTCTGAAGGAAATCTGGGAGAATCTTGCGGAGGACACCGGCCTGGATGCAGAGGAGGGAGTGCGTGTGGAGTGCGAGATTGAGGAAGCGCTTTGCTATGCAAATCCATATATGCTGCAGGTGTGGCAACGGTTACAGACACTTGGAAAACGCATGATCATTGTGTCAGACATGTATCTTCCGCGAGAATGTATTGAACGAATCTTATGTAAGGCGGGATATACGGGAGCGGAGCGTATCTATATTTCGAATGAGTATGGAGAAAATAAGGCGGATGGATCACTTTTTCGCCATGTGATGTATGACCTGTATGGTAAATCTTTGAAGGGAAAGGTTCAACCGGGAAAAGATATTTCCGGGACGAACAATTCCGCCTGCAATAATAAAGATATTGTACACATCGGAGACAATCCACACAGTGATCACAAGATGGCGAAGGTGTGCGGACTGGATATTATGCCGTATCAGAATGTGAACAAGAATGTTCTTTTATATCGTCCGATGGATATGTCATCAATGATTGGCGGTGCGTACCGAGGTCTGGTATCCAATCATTTATATAATGGTTCTGGAAATTATAGTCTGGATTATGAGTATGGCTACCTATATGGTGGATTATTTGTTTTGGGTTATTGCCACTTTGTACATGAGTATTTTAAGCTGCATCATCTGGATAAGCTGCTTTTCCTGGCGAGGGACGGGGACGCGTTACGCAAAGTTTATTCTAAGTTATATCCGGATGATCCGACGGAGTATGTATATTGGTCCAGAAAAGCTGCAACGAAATTGATGGCAGAGGAAGATCGGCACGACTATTTCAGAAGATTTATTGATCATAAGGTCAATCAGGATGTCACAATCGGACAGGCATTGCATGCGATGGAATTGGACGTGCTGACGGCGGAACTTTCCGATTGGCATGGAATCTGGATGAAGTGGCAGATGGAACATGTGTATGAGAAGAATCAGAAGTTTGTTGATTTACGAGAGGACGATGAACTGACAGATCAGAACGGTTATCTGTTACGAAGATTCATTGAGGCGAAGTGGGATAAGGTGATTGCCTGCTACCATGAGCAGCAACTTGCAGCGGAAAAGTATTATCGGAATATCTTGGATGGATGCAGGAAGGTTGCGGCGATTGATATTGGCTGGGCGGGAAGCGGAGCACTATCTTTATCACATCTTGTGAACAAGGTTTGGAATATGGATTGTGAAATTGTTGGAATCATTGCGGGAACGAATACGATACATAATGCGGAACCGGATGCGTCGGATCCATTTCTGCAGTCTGGAAAGCTGGTATCGTATTTGTATTCAGGCGCAGATAATCGTGATTTGTTTAAGAAACATGATCCGAACAAGGACTATAATGTGTTCTGGGAGTTGTTGCTTTCTTCACCGACGCCTTCATTTAAAGGCTTTCACAATGGAAGCTGGAATAAGGGGGGAACAGAGGTGTATCTTAGAAATCTTGATATTACGCTGGAGTTTGGTAAATACGATGTGAATCAGGACGGAATCAGGGAGATTCAGAGAGGAATCTTAGATTTTGCGGAGCAGTATACGGAACATTTTCGTGATTTCCCATATATGTTTAATATCAGCGGAAGAGATGCGTATGCGCCGATGCTTGTGGCGGCAAGCTACAATGAGCGATATTTGAAGATGATCGAGAAAAGATATGCGTTTGAGATTACGGTAAACTAAGTTGTCAGTTTGCTGGAGCTTTTGGCAGAAATATAGTATACTAAAAATGGATAGTATGTATATTGAAACAAAGCTGCTTAAGATATGAGGAAGCGTTTACTATGAAGATGATAAAACAATGAATAGAGAAGCGTAAAACAAAATTGTAATTTTATTATGAATCCGCTATACTAAGGATATTGGTATAGCGGATTATTTTATGGAGGCGAGAATGCTTACAATTGTTTACGGAGATGTGGAAGGGGCAATTGCAGATCCAGACACTTATTTTAATCATACGTATTCACAGAAATGGTTTGAGGATCCTTTTGTTAAGGAAATGATACGGGGGGTGGATCAATCGGAAGTGTTGTCTTCCCATGCGATTGAGAGCCCGGTTCTTGGCATTATACCGACAACCAGATTGTCGGGAGGTGTGAAGGCACTTATTTTAGTGTATAAGAAGCCGGAGTTGTTGGTCGATTGCACTGCGTGTGGCGAGAATTGTGCGAAGTGGCTTCTTGAGATTGCTGATAAGCAGGATACGCGGATTAATTTGAACTATTTTATGGAGTTCCCGGAACCGTTTGAACTTAAGATTCAGAATACAGGCGCTATTTGCCATGATTCCCAAGAATTGTATCGCAATTCTGTGCTTTTTGTGAGGTGATTGTATGGTAGGTAGACATAGAGTACAGATTGGGGATAATACCGTCCGGTATGATTTTGTGCTGTCGCGTAATATTACGATCATACGTGGTGATAGTGGAACCGGGAAGACTACCTTGTATAATCTTGTGCAGGAAGTGAATCAGAAGCAAAACAGTGGAATTATATTGAATTGTGATTGCGGCTGTTATGCTTTGACGGATTTTGACTGGGAAGATGTTATTAAAAGACATCCGAAATCCATTATCTTCGTGGATGAGAATTTTAGTTGGATGAGAAGCGAGCGGTTTGCCTCTGTGGTTAATTCTGCGGACAACTATTTTGTTTTGATTACTCGTGCATATCTTCCGATGCTGGCTTATAGTGTGAGGGAAGTATATGGAATGCATATGTCCGGAAAATTTGTTACATTAAACAATGAGTATGAAATTACGTTGAATGAATTACGTAATGTATATAGCCAGACAATGAGTTATCCACCACGAGTTATTACACCGGATTATGTGATGTGTGAGGATTCAAATTCCGGATATGAATTGTTTTGTGCATTGACGGACCGGATACCGGCAGAATGTCATAGTGCACAGGGAAAATCGAATATTCCGGTAAAACTACTTGAATTAGAAGAGCATAGAGATAAAATCTATCTTATTATTGTTGACGGAGCTGCTTATGGAGCGGAAATGGGGGCTACTGTCAGATATATTTCAGATCATCCGAATTGTTATCTGTATGCGCCGGAGTCTTTTGAGTGGCTGCTGCTTAAAGTTATGTTTTCAAAGGATCCCGTTATTTATCGAATTCTAAAGGAACCAAGTGCGTATTCAGAAAGCACAAAGTATTTGAGTTGGGAAAGATATTTCACTCATGTCCTTGAAGAACATACTAAGGGAACAGAGTTGGAGTATCACAAAAAGAAATTAAATAAACAATACTTGTATGCGAAAGCAGTGAAATTGTTAACCAGTTTTTTACTGGAAAGTAATATTAACTTTGACGGAGCTTTTGAAGATATTTGATAAATAGGAGTGTTGCAGTGAAAATATTTTTGAAGTATGCATTTCCGATTTTTACAATTGTGATATTGCTTGTGGCAGTATGGTTGTCGCACCAGCAGGGAGACATCAGCGGAATGGAGAGTTCACGGATAGCCGCATTCCTTGGCGTGAGTGATGTATTTCTGCGGTCGGCATGCCATTATGTGCTTTTCTTCCTGATTACGTTTTGCTGTGGCATAAGTTTGATTCTGTGGAAGAAGCCTTTGTGGTGGGGACTTCTGGTTCTGCCGCTGTGTTGGCTGGACGAAGTGTCGAAACCATTGATTATGGGACGGCATTTTTCCTGGATTGATTCAGGGAAGAATGCAATCGGAGCTATTGTGGGAATGATGGTGGCAGTGATAGTCTCATTTGTTTGTAAAAATATCAGAAGATAACGAAATGAATAAATTGGTATAAGGAGTGACGATGGACAAGATTAAGATTGCTTTTTTTGATATAGATGGAACGATTTTGGAATTTGAACATAAAGAGATTACGGATAAAATGCGTGAGACACTGAACCAGTTGCAGAAGAATGGAATTATCATCTGCATTGCGACGGGGCGGGCACCGATAACGCTTCCACATTTTGAGGGAGTGGATTTTGATGCATATCTCACCTTTAACGGATCCTATTGCTACAATCGGAAGGAAGCAATCTTCGATAATCCGATTCCCCAAGAGGACGTACATAAGCTGATCGAGAATGCGACCAACATGGGAAGACCGGTGTCGATCGCGACGAAGAAACGATTGGTGGCGAATGGAAGTGATGAGGATCTTGTGACGTATTATGCGTTCGCGAAGCTGGACGTAGAGGTTGCAGATGATTTTAAAGAGGTTGCAGAGAACGAGGAAATTCACCAGATTATGCTTGGCTGTTCCATGGAGGAACGTCCGAAGCTGCTGGAGGGTGTTGCACAGGCGAAGATTACAGCATGGTGGGATTGCGCGGTGGATGTGATCCCGGCAGACGGTGGTAAAGGCGTTGGCGTGGCGAAGATGCTGGAGTATTATGGATTCGATAAGTCGGAGGCAATCGCTTTTGGCGATGGAAATAATGACATTGCGATGCTCGAAGCGGTTGGGCACGGAGTTGCAATGGGGAATGGATCGGATGAGCTGAAGGCTGTTGCGGACGATGTGTGTGGTGATGTTGCAGAGGATGGAATTTATCACTACTGTAAGCAACACCATATGATATGAAAAAGAAATCGTAATTATTTACGTACAAAATCGGAATCAGAAATAGAAAAGGAACAAAAATGAGCGACGAAAACAGAACGAACGAGATATATGATGCGGCAACCGAGGAGGAACAGCGTGAAGCGGAACGCCACAAGGCGCGCAAGGAACGTGCGGAGCGGATGCGTGAAGAGAAGCGCAGAAGCATGATGATACGCAGATATGGTACGATTGGCGTGGTGGCGCTTGTCAGCCTGATTGTGTTGATTACAGTGGTTGTGAAGCAGAAGGATAAGATTAATCCGAGAGAGATTCCTTCCGCAACGGAAATGGCAAGCGAACAGCTGCAGGCTACCGAGACGGAGCAACCGATGGAGGAATCGTGGAGCTTCGAAGCACATGAGACGGATCAGACCGCGGATTTGCCGGAGACTGTGGTAAGCAAGCATGGAATCCTGATCAATGCGGATACCGGTGAGATTCTGGCGGAGAGAGGCGGAAGAGAGCGTATCGTTCCGGCTTCTATGACGAAGGTGATGACAGTATTGGTTGCTGCGGAACATATTTCGGAGGATCAGCTGGATGATAAGGTAAAGCTGACGAAAGAAGTGGCAGATTACAGTTATGTGAACGACTGCAGCAACACCGGATTCGAATTGGATGAGCCGATTACAGTCAGAGACCTCTTTTACGGAACAATTTTACCGTCCGGAGCGGATTCTGCGGTATCGCTTGCAAATTATGTAGCAGGCTCGCATGAGGCATTTGTCGATATGATGAATGAGAAGCTGGACGAGCTTGGATTGTCGGAGACATCCCATTTTACGAACTGTGTTGGATTGTATGACGAGAATCATTATACAACACCGTATGATATGGCTGTCATTCTGAAGGCGGCAACGGACAATGAGTGGTGCAGGCAGGTGCTTTCCGAGCATATTTATACGACGGAGAAGACGAAGCAGCATCCGGATGGACTTCGCATCTCGAATTTGTTCCTTCGCAGAATTGAGGATAAGGATACACATGGTACGGTGCTTTGTGCGAAAACCGGTTTCGTCTCGCAGTCCGGAAGCTGTGCGGCGAGTATGGCAACGGACAAGAATGGCACGGAGTATCTGGTTGTGACGGCGGGATCAACATCAAGCTGGAGATGCATCTATGATCATGTGGATATCTATACGCAGTATCTGCCGGAGTGATCGTGTTGTTATTGTGGGACTGTGTGCATGAGACTGATATTTGGATAAAATAAGATAAAGTTAATGAGACTGAAAATTATATCAAAAATTAATTTACATATAAAGGAGAACGGATATGCGGGAATTGCAATTAAAACAGACAAACACAAAGATCCCTTCTATTGCGGTGGGATGCATGCGCATCGACAGCATGGAGATCCCTGCACTTGTACAGCACATCGAATTCTGTGTGGAACAGGGACTGACGTATTTTGATCATGCGGACATTTATGGCGGTGGAAACTGCGAGACATTATTTGGCAAGGCATTCAAAGAGACGGATGTAAAGAGGGAAGACATTTTCGTACAATCGAAATGTGGTATCGTTCCTGGCGTTATGTATGACCTGTCGAAGAAACATATTCTGGAATCCGTGGACGGAATCTTAAAAAGATTGGATATGGAGTATCTGGATGCACTTGTATTGCACAGACCGGATGCGCTGGTGGAGCCGGAAGAGGTTGCAGCTGCGTTTGATGAATTGGAGAAATCCGGTAAGGTGCGTCATTTTGGTGTGTCGAACCAGAAGCCGATGCAGATTGAATTGCTGAAGCGTTATGTGAAGCAGCCGATCGAGATCGATCAGTTACAGCTCAGCATTCCTTGCTCGAATATGATTACAAATGGAATGGAAGTGAATATGGCATCGGAAGGGGCAGTAGATCGTGACGGAAGCGTATTGGATTACTGCCGACTGAATGATATCACGATTCAGGCGTGGTCTCCGTTCCAGTATGGCTTTTTTGAAGGTGTGTTCATTGGAAATGAGGAGAAATATCCGAAGCTGAATGCGGTATTGAATGAACTGGCGGACAAATACAATGTGTCACCATCCGGCATTGCAACTGCATGGATCCTTCGTCACCCGGCGGGAATTCAGATGATCGCAGGATCGACAAGCAGGAAGCATATGCAGGAGATCATTGATGGAAGTCATGTGACACTTACCAGAGAAGAGTGGTACCGGCTTTATCTTGCAGGAGATCATATGCTACCATAAAAATTTAGTATCATACCATATGGAAAAATAAGAAGCATGTCGATACTTGGCAATTATTTGCTAAGCGGGGACATGCTTTATTAATGAAAACCAGATTAAATTTTGATGAGGGAAATTGCAATTATAGGATAATGATGCTCGCACAATTCAGGTCCTCGCCGAGTTCATACACCTTGCCGCTTTCTAAGCCTACCACGGTTGGACGAAGAATGTAATGCGGTATATTGCGGACAACACGTGCTTTCTCCCCGTTGCTAAGTTCTACGATACTGTCAACCGGATAGAGGATCATGCTCTCCAAGAAGCTTTTCATTGCTGTAATATCAAGTTCCATCGTCATGGACATGATCATTTCGACGGCATCTCGTTGCGAGTATGCAGCCTTGTATGGGCGTTCAGTAACGAGTGCATCGTAAATATCGGCCACAGACAGAATCTTGGCATAAGGGCAGATCTTGTCCTCTCCGACCCCCATCGGATAACCGGAACCGTTGATCTTCTCGTGATGCTGTAATACACCGAGTGCAATCTGCGGGGAAACCTCCGGACGATCCTTGATAATGTGATAACCGTACACTGAGTGCTGCTTCATAACGGTGAATTCTGCTTCGTTGAGCCGGCTCGGTTTATTGAGGATCTCAAGTGGAACCTTGGTCTTGCCGACATCATGGAGCAGACCGGTGACACCGATCTCATGGATCTGTGCCTGGGAAAGTCCCTGCTGCTTGGCGACGATCATAGCGATGGTTGCAACATCGACACTGTGCTTGAAGGTGTATTCATCACTTGTCTTGAGTGTGGAGATATCGATCGCGATCGCGTCGTTCTCGTTGATGGCAGAGAGCAGATCGGAAGCGATCGTGTCGGTTGCCTGTACCATTTCCGGAGAACTGGTATTGCTGTATACATACTGAATTCCCTGCGCGACACGTTCACGGACGCTCGCGGACAATGTGACCTTGGAACGGTCATCGGTACGGAGCTTTTCAATATTCTTTTCTGCAGCGGCGCTCGCAGGGGGAGTCTTCACTTCCTCCTCTTCCTCGCCGTCCTGAATATAAACACTCATAACTCCCATCTGAACCATAGAGTCAATCATGTATTCGTCAAGTTCTGCGCCGCGGGCAACCAGATTACGGCCGAGACGGTCTACGACCGGATGATCCAGTTTCATACCCGGTTTCAGTTGTCGTGTGCGCATATATTTCCGCTTTACCAATTTGTGCCTCCGTACGATTGCGTAATCATTTCCACAATCCGTTGTATTTAGTACATTTTACCATCTGTCTGCTAAATATCCAATATAATGTGTGCCTTTTCCATAAATTTGTGTAAAATAACGAAAATCAATTTTGGACTTACTTCTTGTCGAAGAAAAGTACTCCTATTATAATAGAGAAAGAGTATCGGAAGATGTAACTTAAGATTACATCATGAATTTGAATGAGAGCAGGAGGAGAAAGCATGCTTCCACAGGCTTTTTTGGATCGAATGGAACAGATGCTGGGGGAGGAATACCCGGCGTTTTTACAAAGCTATGAGAAGGAGCGCTATCAGGCTTTGCGCGTAAACCCGCTGAAAGCAGATCGGGATGCGTTTGAGGCGGCAGCTCCGTTTACACTTCGACCGGTCGCGTGGGAGCCGAACGGATTCTATTATGGGAAGGAGGATGCGCCGGGCAAGCATCCGTATCATGCGGCGGGGGTATATTATATTCAGGAGCCGAGTGCGATGGCTCCTGCCGCTTACCTTGATGCACAGCCGGGAGAGAAGATTCTTGATCTGTGTGCGGCGCCGGGCGGCAAAAGCACACAGATTGCAGCTGCGATGCGTGGGGAAGGTCTTCTGATCAGCAACGAGATTCATCCGGCGCGTGCAAAGATTTTATCAGAGAATATCGAGCGTATGGGCATCCGGAATGCGATGGTGACGAATGAGAGCCCACAGTCGCTGGCGAAGGTGTTTGAAGCGTATTTTGACCGGATCATGGTCGATGCTCCGTGCTCCGGAGAGGGCATGTTCCGCAAGAATGCAGATGCGTGTGACGAGTGGAGTCCGGAAAATGTCACATTATGCGCGGAGCGTCAGGCAGAAATTTTAGAATGTGCGGCATCGATGCTGCGGCCAGGCGGAAGAATGGTTTATTCGACCTGCACCTTTGCGCCGGAGGAGAATGAGGGCACGATCAGTCAGTTTCTAGCAAAGCATCCGGAATTTGAGATTGCAGATGTCATGCATTATCCACAGATGTCGTCCGGTGTGGCGGCGTGGACAACGGATCCGCAGCCGGGACTGGAGCGTACGATACGCCTTTTCCCGCATCATGTGGATGGAGAGGGGCATTATCTTGCGGTTCTCATGAAGGCGGGCAGTGTATCGGAGAATTATGAAGGTTACTGTGCCAAGGGACTGGAAAGAGGCATTCCGGAACACGATGCGAAAGAATATCTGGATTTTGCGAAAGAGACGCTTCGCAATAAGCCGGAAGGCAGGCTGATCCGTTTTGGAGAGCAGTTGTATCTTGCGCCGGAAAACATGCCATCCACAAAGGGACTTAAGGTGCTGCGACCGGGACTGCATCTTGGAACGATGAAGAAAAACCGGTTCGAACCGTCGCATGCTTTGGCACTTGCACTGCGACCGGAGGATGTATTGCATTCACATGATATGGCGGGAAATTCGCAGGATGTGCGGGCGTATCTGAACGGACAGACGCTGCAGGCGGATGGCGAGAAAGGCTGGTATCTGATGACCGTTGACGGATACAGCATCGGATGGGGTAAACTTGCCGGAGGCATGATCAAGAACCACTATCCGAAGGGACTTCGTATTCCACTGTAAAGCATGCTGGATGACGATAGGCTTGAAAAGTCGTGCTTAATTTGTGGATTGAGGTTTTGAACAGACGAAAGTTGCCGATATAAGTTGCAAGAAGAAACATCAGGAGGCAGTATGATGGATGAACTACAGATGATGGTATCGGGACGATTGAAAAAGGACGGAAGAGATATCGTGCGTGTTTCGTTTTTCCGGAACAAGGATTATGCGGATGGGATCCTGCCGGATGCCATCATTGAGAAATCATCGGGATTCGAAGAAAAGGAACTTGCGATATTGGAGAAATACTTGAGAGATCACAAGGAAGAAATCTATGCGGAAGCGAAAGGTGTGAATCCGATGAAGAATTTTCTTGGATTGTAGGTCATCAAACACAGGTCTGGTGATAGGAAAATATAACGGAATGTACGAAGAATAATAAACAACGAAATAGGATAAAATAGAAATGCCTCGGGCAACCGGATTTCCTGCGAAATATTAAGAGAACCGGTTTCCTGAGGCATTTTGTATTCGCACATAAATTAAATTTAAACTCAATAATTCGGCTAGATCGAATGACCACCGCCACCGCCGGAAGAATGTCCTCCTCCGCCGCCACCGCCGCCGGAGCTTCCACCGCCACCACTGCTGGAGCTTGGTGGACTGTAGCGTTTGGACTGGCTGGTAAATACTGCATTCGGATTCGTGATATTAACACCGGAGTAGATGCCGCCCAGGATCGCCTTGTCGCTCTCCTTACGGGAACGTGAGTAGAACATGACGATGAAGTAATTGATCAGTAAGGCAAGAATAATTGCGAGCAAAGCGCTGCAGATGTAACGCATCGGCTCCGCAATACGGCGTCCCTCGAGAAGTGTCAGAACCTGACGCATGGTCTCGTAGCTGCACTTGTAATAGTCGCGCCCGTAGGATGCGGTTGCGTAGATGTATGTGTTGTCTGTGATCGAAGTTGCGCGGGCGGATGTAATGGTTTTGTACGCATCACCGGCGCTGTATAAGTAGATCTCGTTGAGGTCGCGGTCGATCACGAAGACAGAACCACTTGCGTGGATGCCGAAGCTGTCATCGAAGTAAGCCTGCGCAAGCCGCCTGGTTGTCGAGTAACCATGTGACTCGGTTGTGACAACGGCTACGTTACAATAATCTGTGATCTGAGCCATGAGATCGGTCAGGCTTTGTATCTCATCGTCCGAGAAATAGCCGGCCACGTCATCGATGATCATCTCATAGTTGGTATCGCTGTTAGTCTTGGTTACTGCCGCATAAGCAGGTGTTACCTGAACGACAACAAGAAGTATAAGTGTTAATGCACAGGCAAAGTACTGAACACCTGTATGCATTTGATGGATCCATTTACGCACGGTCATCACCTCCCTTTTTGTCGAACTGTGGCAGTCTGCGTGTTGATAAGATGTTATAGTGTTCGATAATATCCACAAAGGATAAACCGATTGCAATCAGTGTAAGAATAATACATCCGTAGTAGAACAGATCGGATACCGGATGCAGGATTGCGATTGCTGCGCTTAAGATCACTGCAGCACCGGTCCATGCGAATCCGCGTGCACTCTTCTTCGAAGGAGAATTTCCGGTATTTCCGGAACCGATCGTGAGTGTGACCGCCATAATACCAGTGATCAGACACCATGCGATCGCGGAATATTTCGCCTGAAACAGTCCGATGAAGGCCAGCCCCTTTAAGGCGAGGGCTGCTGCAAGTTCCACCCACAAGACGATGGACATACCAAGGACAAGCGGATTGTGATGCTTATCCGTATCGACCAAAACGGTATTTACCTGCGTATTGTTCGCTGCGGTGCCGGACATTCCGTTTGCCGATGTATTCGGAGCGTTTCCGCAGTTTGTGAAATCCTGCTTAGAAGAAGCGTTTCTGCGGAATAAAGCACCACGATCCTCGCTTCCGGAATCCTTCTTGGCGATGCTCGATAACTCGCCAGAATACAGGATTGCGACCAATATTGCAAGTATCGTTGACACTGCAAGAAGTGTGGTCGGCATCAGGGTAACAAAAAGTGCTAAAACCGCAAAAATCGGAATTGCCAGAAGCAGCGATCCCAACACATATTTCTTCGGATCGACAGGAATATCGGCAACGACTTTACCGGTCTGTCCGTTGACGGTTACATAAGCAACACGGTCATCCTTGCGGTAGGACATAAACCAGACAGGGAACATTGTGCTATCGATGGATTCTACTTTCGGGCTGAAAGTTCCGGTCTTAAAGGTGGTTCCGTTGTCTCCGAGCTGGAAAGAATGGAAAGCAGGAACTTTCTTGACCTCTTTTTCGGTCTGCTCGTAGATCATATCTTCCGCATCCGGCTGATAGATATAGGCATCAACATCTGCGGTATCTGCGTAGAAGCCGCTTAAGTATGCCGGCGTGAATGCCTTCATTCCCTTGACATCGTACGGGGCAAGCTGCTCGCTGATGTTGTCGGAGAAGGAACTTGATGCATCGAAGGATAGTCCCTTATAGTAAGCATCCACATGGCCCTTCAACTGGTAGTGATCCGTGATGATGTAATCACCGCGCCGGTATTCTTTGTGGGCAGGAAGTGTGAAGTCACCCTTCTGCGTCAGATAGAATGCCCAGTATGGCATGTAGATTCCGCGGAAACTGTCGATGTATTTTGGATCTTTTAATTCTTTCGGAGCGAAGATCGCATGCCGCATCTTCGCGGAATAGGCATTCTTACAGTCTTCCTTTGTTTTCTTAAATGGAATAATAAAGTTCGGCCGCTTCTCCTGGGAGATCCGGCTGTACAGAATTGTTGAGGCACCGCAGAAGCTGCAGAATCCGGCAGCTGCATTGTCGGTACTTAAGATCTCGCCGCCGCATTGCGGGCAGGTGAAGATCGTTACCTCATAATTGCTTTCATAGGATTTCTCTTCTTCTGCGTCACTGGTCTTAGCGTCAAAATCGTAAGGATCAAACGGGCTGTGACAGTGATCACAGGTGAGTTGCTGGGAGGCAATATCAAATTTGAGATTACCGCCGCAGTTCGGACATGATATCATGCATTTTCCCTTTCTAAAATGTGTTAACTTTTGTACTATTGTATAAACTCCACTTCTATGTTAATACATTTTTGTTTCGCCGTAAATAGAAAAAAGCTGCCCGCGTGAAAACGGACAGCTTAATGTGTTAAATATCGATTTTATTTCTGCTCTTCTGCACGTGCCATAGCAAGCTCGAAGTCCTTTGTACCCTTCCAGATCTCGTTCTTGTAAGGGTTCTTCTTCTGCTCGATCGAACGCTTGATGATCACACCGAGGACGATGACATTCGCTGCCAGAGCGGCGATTGCGATCACACCCTGAGCGGTAGGATCTGCAAGTGTCGGGTGCACGTTCTTATCCATATATCCGTCTGCATAGATGCGAGGGATAACGGAGAAGCGGCTGTTGTCCTGAAACAGTGGGAATACCTGTGCGAACATACACCATAATGCCAGTGTGTTGGCACGGTTCTGAATCCAGCCACCCTTGTTCCAAAGCAATGCTGCGAAGGTTGGAGCAAGAAGCAGTGCAAGACCGCAGTACCATGAGTGTGTCGGCAGGTTGTTGTATGTATACTCGAAGTTCCAGATGTCATATGCAATAATGAATGCAAATGTCATATCCGGCCAAAGCATATCATCCTTTTTCTTGGATGAGTAGATGCCCCACCATCCGGTCATACATAAGATGTTGAGCACACCGGCGATCGCGTTGACTACGTTCCACCATCCACCGTAGAGCCATACACCCTCGGAAGAAAGCCACCAGCTTGATCCTGTCTCTTTGAGTGCGATTGCACCGCGGATTGCGGACTCCATATCGGATCCGACTGCAATCAGGATATTGATGGCAACGATTAAGAAAGGATAAACCTTGAACCACTCGGTTTTACCGATACTCCATTTATATTTGAGCATCATGAATCCGATACAGCCGATTGTTGCGGCATACAGCTTGGCATAATGGAACCAGCTGTTCATGTGGATGTAGGTCTGGTTATTCAAAGCCCAGTCAGCACCGCTTGCGGCGCCAATGTAGATGGCGATGAAGTAAACGGTTAAAGCGGCAGGTAAGATAACGAGTGTTAAAATACCTCCTAATTTTGTCCGGCGGGCAATCTCATTGACGAGGATCAGTCCGACAAAGACCATAACCCAGCCAAGAAGCTGCCAGTAGGAACCGCTTCCGTAAATTTGAAATAGCATATCTATTCCCCTCCTTTTGGTAAAAAATAAAATTTTTATAAACTTATTTTATATGCTTTTGTGCAATCTGACAAGCATTTTATCTCAAGTTTGTAACTGTTTGTATCATAGAAAAATCTGTGTTACAATAATTCCGTGCTGAATCGCTTTGATTTGAATAGAGCGGCGCACGGAAAATAATCAGAAAGTACATAATAGTTCATGAGTAATTTTATTACAGCAAATTATCACGCACACACCGTCCGGTGTCAGCATGCATCCGGTACCGAGCGGGAGTACATCGAGGCTGCAATCGCAATGGGAATCAAAGAGTTCGGGTTCTCCGATCATATCCCTTGTCCGTTTCGCAACGGATACGTTTCTCATATCCGTATGACGATGGAGCAGGCTCCGGACTATGTGCGCACAATTCGGGAACTCGCGGATGAATATCGCAATGACATCCGCATCTATGTAGGCTTTGAGGCAGAATACATTCCGGAATTCTATCAGGAACAGATGAATATGGTAAACACACTCGGTGTTGATTATCTGATCATGGGACAGCATTTTCTGGACAGTGAGGAAAACGGCCCCTATATGGGAACTCCGACGGAGGATGAAAGCCGCATCCGTGCGTATGTGGACCGTGTGATCGAGGGCATGGATACCGGAAGCTATAGGTATCTGGCACATCCGGATCTGATGAATTATCAGGGAATGGAATCCGTATATGACTGGGAGATGACCAGACTGTGTACGGCGATGAAAGAACGAAATATTCCGCTTGAGATCAACATCCTCGGAATGGGAGCGGGAGCCAAGCATTACCCGACAGAACGATTCTGGAAGATCCCGGGAGAAGTCGGTAACGATGTGATCCTCGGACTCGATGCGCATTCTGTGGGACAGGTGCAGGATGTTGCGTCTTATGAAAAATGCATGGAACTTGTCAATAAATTTAATCTGCACTTGATTAACAGACTGAATATGGACAAAACAGTATAGCGGAGCAGTGTATGACAACTGCTTTGGATGAATGGAAAATAGAAGATGGAGGAAGATATAATGTCGGATAATAAAATGGATTTTACGACCGGCGGAATTTTTCAGAAACTGATTGGTTTTATGCTGCCAATCCTCGGCGCACTGGTGCTGCAGACTATGTACGGTGCGGTCGATATCCTTGTGGTCGGATGGTTCGGTACGCAGGAGAGTATCTCTGCGGTATCAACCGGAAGCAGCTTTATTAATATGGTAGTATTCGTCTTAAACGGTCTTGCGATGGGAGTCACGGTTCTGATGGGACGTTACATCGGAGAGAATAACGAGAAGCGGCTGAGCAAGGTGATCGGTGGCGCAATCGTAACGTTTGCAATCCTTGCAGCGATTATGACAGTTCTTTTGCTTGCTTTTGCCCCGGCATTGGCGACGGTGATGCAGGCACCGACGGCTGCGATGGATAAGACGATCGCCTACATCCGCATCTGTGGCGGAGGAATCGTATTTATTATAGGATATAATCTGATCAGCAGCATTTTCCGTGGAATCGGTAATTCGAGACTGCCGCTCCTGTTTGTCGGTATCGCGTGTGCGGTCAATGTGGTTGCAGATCTGATCTTCGTGGCAGGCTTTCATTGGGATGTGGAGGGTGCAGCTTATGCGACGGTGATGGCGCAGGCAGTCAGCCTGATCCTGTCCATTCTTGTATGTAAGAAAATTGAGCTTCCGTTCCATCTGACGAGAGAGGAACTGAGACTTTCCGGTGAGGTGAAGAAGTTTCTGGTGCTTGGACTGCCGATCGCATTTCAGGAGCTTCTGACACAGTTTTCGTTTATGTGTCTTCTGTCCTTTGTCAATGGAATGGGCTCGACGGAAGCGATTCGTCTTGCGTCCTCTTCCGGATACGGAATCGCCAACAAGATCGTTGCGATCGTCATGCTGGTTCCGTCCGCACTCATGCAGTCCATGTCGTCATTTATTGCGCAGAACGTCGGCGCGGGCAAGGAACGCCGCGCGCAGAAGTCGATGGGATATGGTATGCTGATCGGTGGCTGCATCGGAATTGCGATGACAGCAGCCGCATTCTTCGGTGGACAGACCCTGGCTTCTTTGTTTACAAGCACGACCACTTATCAGCTGAAGGCGGCAGAATATCTGCAGGGATTCAGCCTCGAGGCGATTGTGACTTCTGTGCTTTTTTCCTTTATCGGATATTACAACGGACATAACAAGACGGTATTTGTCATGTTTCAGGCAATCGCACAGTCGTTCATCGTGCGTCTGCCGATGGCTTATGCAATGTCAAAGCTGATGCCGGACTCTCTGGTGTACATCGGTGCAGCAGCACCGACGGCTACGGTGTTTGGAATTGTGATCAATCTTGTGTATTTTATGGGCTTTTCCAAGAAGGAACTGATGCGGACGGGAGAACTGTCCGCGGAGCACTAGCCTATTTTGGATATTTCGTCAAGTGGAAAAATCGACAAAAGATTCCCGGCTATTTGTTAGAATTGCCTTATAGCCTTTGCCTACCATATATTGTATAATAGCTTCTGTCGGAAACAAAACATGGTAATAAGGAGATAGTTTAGTTATGTCAGACGAAGTATTAGATGATGTTATGATCAAAGGAAATTGTAAGGGGAAAGCAGATGCAATCGTGAACTGCCAGTGTAATATTGAGACTGCACCGAGCCGCTGCGACCAGGCGGAACAGTGTATGTTCTATTCTTATTACAAATGCAGCAAGCAGTGGAAACGACTTGCATAACAGATAGATAGAAGAACTTTTTTAAGACTTCTGCCCGGGCAAAGATGCCGCGCAGGAGTCTTTTTCTATATAAAAAGTAAGGAGAAATGCATGAAGAGGATACTTGTACTGAGTGATTCCCACGGAAATGTGAATAATATGATCTATGCGGTAAGAGAGACGGATCCTGATATGATCATTCATCTCGGGGACTGCTGGGCAGACGCAGCCCGTTTGAAGACGAAGTTTCCTCATATACCGATGGAACAGGTGCCGGGCAACTGTGACTGCAGCCAGGAGTTTGAAGAGAGGATCCTTATTATAGAAGGAAAACATATCCTGATCTGTCACGGACATACCTTGAATGTGAAGGCTAATTATATGTCGCTGCAGTATGCGGCGGAGGAACGCGAGGTGGATGCAGCGCTTTTTGGACATACGCACAGAGTATTTTATGCCACGCACAATGGTGTGACGTATCTGAATCCGGGAAGCATTGGCTCGCCGCCGTACGGAGTGCCGCCATCCTATGCGGTGCTTGAAATTGATGGCGGAACGGAAGAGATTGCATATGATGTAATGTATCTTGAATGAGGAATTGCGCGATTTTACAGAAAAAAATTGACGAAAGGGCGCAGATAGAAGTATAATAACCAAAGCAATTTGAAATGGGCGGATGCTCAAAAACATAGAGGAGCTTAAAAAGATGGTTAAGGTTGTAAAATTTGGCGGCAGTTCTCTTGCGAGTGCGGAGCAGTTCGCTAAGGTAGGGGACATTATCCGTGCCGACGAATCAAGAAAATATGTAGTGCCGAGTGCACCTGGAAAGCGTAATTCCAAGGACACAAAGGTAACGGATATGCTGTATGCCTGCTATGCACTGGCAGAGGCAGATGAGGATTTCAGAGTTCAGCTGATGAAGATCAAGGAGCGTTATGATTCCATCATCAACGGATTGGGACTTAAGATTTCCCTGGATGAAGAATTTAAGAAGATTTCCGAGAATTTTAAAGCAAAGGCTGGAAGCGATTATGCGGCTTCCCGCGGTGAGTACTTAAACGGTATCATTATGGCGAATTACCTCGGATATGAATTTATTGATTCTGCAACAGTTATCTTCTTTGATAAAGATGGTAATTTTGATGCAGACAAGACCGATAAAGTATTGTCAAAGAAGCTTGCAGGATGTGAGCGTGCGGTAATCCCGGGATTCTATGGTGCGAAGGCAGACGGAACCGTACAGACTTTCTCAAGAGGCGGATCAGACATTACAGGTTCCATCGTTTCAAAGGCATGCCACGCAAGCATGTACGAGAACTGGACGGATGTATCCGGATGTCTCGTTGCGGATCCTAGAATTATTGACAATCCGCAGCCAATCAAGGTAATCACATACCGTGAGTTAAGAGAGCTTTCCTACATGGGAGCTTCTGTATTGCATGAAGATGCGGTATTCCCGGTACGTAAGGCCGGTATTCCAATCAATATCCGCAATACAAATGATCCGGAAGCGGACGGAACACTGATCGTGGAGAGTACATGCCAGAAGCCTGAATATACAATTACAGGTATCGCAGGTAAGAAGGGATTTGTTGCTGTCGGCATCGACAAAGATATGATGAACGCTGAGGTTGGCTTCTGCCGTAAAGCGTTACAGGCTTTCGAGGAGAATGGTATCTCCATCGAGCATATGCCTTCCGGAATCGATACGATGACGGTATTTGTACATCAGGCAGAGTTCGAGGGTAAGGAGCAGCAGGTAATCAGCTCCATCCGTCGACTGACACATCCGGATGTGATCGAGCTGGAAGCAGATCTTGCACTGATCGCAGTTGTAGGCCGTGGAATGAAGTCTACACGCGGTACAGCAGGAAGAATTTTCTCAGCACTTGCACATGCGAATATCAATGTCAAGATGATCGATCAGGGATCTTCCGAGCTGAACATTATCATTGGTGTCAGCAACGATGATTTTGAGGAAGCCATTAAGGCAATCTATGATATCTTTGTAGAGACAAGATTATAAAATAACGTGTTTGAAGATTAACACCACAGAACGCTTTCTTTCATATCTTATATGGAAGGGAGCGTTTTTTATATGACTGGGAATACTGTTGTGTTTGTCACGGATCAGAGACAGGAAAATCTGGCGGCGTATCTTCCTGGAAGAAAACGCCGGCTGGATTGGAGAGGAAAGGAACCGCCGGATGATGCCGTAAAGATACTGGAGGAGAGCCGGTGGATCGTATTGCCGATACCGGTCTCAAAAATTGAGAAAAACAAGTGGCTGACAAAAATGTTAAAACAGAAATTAATAACAGGAAAGGCTGCGGGATGGACGTTCTTCGGTGGCGTATTCTCGGATGAGTGGCAGAAACGCATGGATGAAGCGGGTGTGACGTATTGGGATCTGATGAAGGATGCAAATGTTGTCCATCAGAACGCATATATCACGGCGGAGGCTACGGTCGCAGAAATTTTAAGATACAGTGATTATTCGATCCGGGGGCAAAAGATCATTGTGAGCGGATACGGTAAATGCGGAAGAGAGATTGCCAATGTGCTTGGATCTCTCGGCGCAAAGGTGACAGTGCTTGCGAGAAGTGTTGAGGCACGGAGAATGGCAAGGCTGGAAGGACATGAGGCGGTCGCATTTTCATACGGGCCGGAGGAGGCATATGGTGCCAGGACGATTGTGAATACGGTTCCGGCGATGGTGATCCGAGAACCGATGATCCGGGAGATGCATTCCGATGCTGTGATCATCGATATTGCATCCCGACCGGGAGGCACGGATCTTGTGGCCGCGGAAAGTTATGGAATCAAAGTGGTGCCGGCGCTTGGGCTGCCCGGGATCTATACGACGAAAAGCAGTGCGAGAATACTAGCGGACGCGATTACGGGGCACACACATCCAAAACTGGGAGGGGAAGAGGAGAAACCATGGATTTTTCAAATATTAATATAGGATATGGGATCACGGGATCGTTCTGCACGTTTGCAAAGACGAAGAAGGAAGTGATCGAACTGACGGAGATGGGGGCGAATGTTATTCCCATCTTTTCTTATCAGGCACAAAGCTGCAATACAAGATTCGGAAATGCGAAGGAGTTTGTCGATGAAATCTGTGCGATTACAGGAAATGAGGGAATACGCACAATCCAGCAGGCGGAACCGATCGGACCGAATAATTTTTTAGATATCATGGTGATTGCACCGTGTACTGGAAATACGGCAGCCAAATTATGTACCGGAATCATTGATACACCGGTGCTGATGGCTGCAAAAGCACATATGAGAAACGGGAAAGCACTTGTGATCGCAATATCGACGAACGATGCACTTGGCATGAATTTCAAGACAATCGGAAATTTGATGAACATGAAAAATATTTATTTTGTACCGTTTGGTCAGGACAATTACAAGAGTAAGCCGAACTCGATGATCGCGAAGATGAACCTTCTGCCGGACACAATTGAAGCGGCGATGCGTGGAAGACAACTGCAACCGATGATCGTATCGGAAGTCTAATAGGGCGGGCCTGTTCCTGCCCGCCTACATAGTTCTTTTTAAATACTTAATTTTACATTATATTTTTTAAGCCATTCGTTGATTTGCACATAATAAGCCATCAGCTGCGGACCGGCCATCAACTGACCGAACCAAGGTTTGCCGAGATCCTTCGGATGGTAGCAGAACGCCTGAAGCTTTTTCGGATTGGCAATCGCAAGAAGCGGGCCATCGGAACTGATGATTTTCTGCAATGCGGCAATCAGGAGAGACTCGTAACCCGGATCGTAGGTTTTCGGGAACGGGCTTTTTTTGCGTGTACGGATTTCTTCCGGAATCAGACCGGATGCATAGGCACGGAGCAGATGCTTGACTTCGCCATCCTTTGTCTTCATCTCATAAGGAACATTGAACAGATATTCTGCCAGCGCAAGATCTGCAAACGGAACGCGGGCATCCATACTGTTGTAGGCAGCGGCGCGATCGGTGCGGTCGACAAGCGTCTGCATGAAGTAGCGGACAGTCAGATAGAAGGTGCGTCTGTGGAGCATCTCTTTTGCTGCATGGCTGCCATCAATTCCAATCTCGCTGCAACTTGCCTGGTACTGTGAACTGATGTAAGAATCAATATCTAATCGATTAATTAAATCATCCGTTAATAACAACTTCCGTGGAGACAGATCTTTGGTCCATGGAAATGTATTGGATTCATACATTTCCGAGCGATGATACCACGGATAACCGCAGAATAATTCGTCCGCACACTCTCCGGTGTAAATGATCGGATGATCCTTTGCAATCTTACTGCAGAAGTATACCAGTGAAGAATCGACATCTGCCATCGCAGGGGCATCATGCGCTTCCAGAGATGGCGTTAAGTAATCAAACAATTCGGCATTGCCGCAGGTCAGAGTTGTGTGGTCACTGCCCAGGGATTCACGCATCTGCTGGACAAACGGTGCATCGAGTGACGGCTGGAAACTGTTGGCCTGAAAGTATTTGCTGCTTCCGATGAAATCAAAGGAATACGTTACGATCGGATCAGGAGACAGCTGTGCCAGCTTCGCGGAGATCACGGAGGAATCCAGTCCGCCGGAGAGGAGGGATGCGTATGGAGCATTGGCGCTTGCTGCGACCTGGATCGAGTGATCCAGTAATTCCCGGATATGTGTTACGGTGTCTTCGTAGGAATCGGTGTGCTCCTTTACCGTAAACTGATGGTAGCGTTCGGTGTAGAATCTGCCTTTGCCACTGACAAGCATGTGACCCGGTTTGAGTTCTAAGATGTCACGGTACACGGTATGCCCCGGTGTGTGTGCCGGTCCCATGGAAAGCAGTTCGTTTAATCCTTCCGCGTCTACAACAGGCTCGACTCCGGGATACTGCAGGAGCGCTTTCGGTTCGGAGGCGAAAACGAGAACCTGCTTCTGCACGGTATAAAACAAAGGCCTAAGACCAAGCGGATCACGGAACAGATACATCCGGTTATTTCGCTCATCGTAGATTGCGATTGCGAAAGCGCCGGACAGTTTCTTAACAAAATCGGTTCCGTATTGCAGGAACGCACAAAGCAGCAGTTCTTCCTGGGATAAACCATCTGTGATGACGCGTGCGCGTTGCAATTCCTCACGCAGTTCGGGAAGGTTTGCGATAAAACCATCGTACATGATCGTATAATTTTGTCCGTTGAATTTTCTGGTGGCAGGCTGGGGTTCACATGGAATCTGTGGATGAATGCTGCCGCAGGCGAGCGCGTTATGATTCATGCATCCGTGCGGAAAATAATAGAATTCCTGACGGTCGGGGCCTCGTCTGCGTAAAGCAAGTGACATGTTTTCGATTGTGTTTTTTACTTGCTCGTTCTCTTTCTGAAAAATAAAATCTGGATGAAAAAATCCGGCTATACCGCTCATAAATAACTCCTGAGAAATGTTCTTAGAAATTATATGAGCAGATAGCCGGAAAAAGAATGGATGTCCGTATGAATTACGCGTTCTGCTGGGCGTTATATGCCTCGCGAAGCGCTTTGGCGAGCTGGTCACCGCAGGAAGTGTTCTTCATTCCGCAGTGGATACCGCCGATACGGCGCTCTACTTCATCAACCGTCATTCCCTGTACGAGACGCGGGATTGCCTGTAAGTTTCCGTGGCAGCCGCCGGTAAATTTAACGTCTTTTACAATATCGCCATCAAGTTCTACTTCAATCTGTGTGGAACATGTGCCTTTTGTCTTATATAAATATGACATATGAAATTCCTCCTTTTTCTTGTGTACTCTCTGAATGGCTCAGCCATTTCGCCACAATTATAGCAACGGCGGACGCATTTTACAATGAAATGCGTGAATTTTTTGAAAAGTTTATACAGTGCATCCGGCAGCTTGTTAATAAAAAGTTCATAAAACGTTTACGCCATATGGAGTTGTGAAAAATTATGGAAAGTGATACAATACGAGTATTCTATGCGAGTTAGGAGCTATATATTATGAGTACATTCACCAAACTTTTTGGTACACACAGTGAGAGGGAGTTAAAGCGCATTTATCCGATCGTTGACAAGGTTGAGTCCTATCGTGATCAGATGGCAGCTCTTTCTGATGATGAGCTGAAAGCGAAAACAAAAGAATATAAGGAGCGTCTGGAGAAGGGAGAGACACTTGATGATCTTCTTCCGGAGGCATATGCAACCGTACGTGAGGCTGCACGCCGTGTCCTTGGCATGGAGCATTACAGAGTACAGATTATCGGTGGTATCATCCTGCATCAGGGACGTATCGCTGAGATGAAGACCGGTGAAGGTAAGACATTGGTATCCACACTTCCGGCATACTTGAACGCTTTGGAAGGCAAGGGAGTCTGCATCGTAACGGTTAATGACTACCTGGCAAAGCGAGATTCCGAGTGGATGGGTCAGGTACATGAATTCCTCGGACTGACGGTAGGTGTTGTCCTTAATAGTATGGACAACGATGAGCGCCGCGAGGCATACAATTGTGATATTACTTATGTAACGAACAACGAGCTTGGTTTCGATTACCTGCGTGATAACATGGTAATTTACAAGGAGCAGCTTGTACAGAGAGATTTACATTACGCGATCATCGATGAGGTCGATTCCGTATTGATCGATGAGGCAAGAACACCACTTATCATTTCCGGACAGAGTGGCAAGTCCACAAAGTTATACGAGGCCTGCGATATTCTTGCGCAGCAGATGACACGTGGTGAGGATGTGCCGGAGTATTCCAAGATGGATGCCATCATGGGAATCGAGCAGGAGGAGACCGGAGACTTCATCGTAAATGAGAAGGACAAGGTGATCAACCTGACACAGGAAGGTGTGCATAAGGTTGAGCAGTTCTTCCATATTGAGAACCTTGCGGATCCTGAGAATCTTGAGATCCAACATAATATTATCCTTGCACTTCGTGCACACTATCTTATGTTCCGTGATCAGGATTACGTGGTGAAGGATGATCAGGTTATGATCGTCGATGAGTTTACCGGACGTATCATGCCGGGAAGACGTTATTCCGATGGATTACATCAGGCAATCGAGGCGAAGGAGCATGTGAAGGTAAAGCGTGAGAGCAAGACCCTTGCGACGATCACATTCCAGAACTTCTTCAATAAATTTGATAAGAAGGCAGGTATGACCGGTACCGCGTTGACCGAGGAGAAAGAGTTCCGTGATATCTATGGAATGGACGTAATCGAGATCCCTACGAACCGTCCAATCGCCCGTATCGATCATCAGGATGCCGTATATAAGACCAAGAAAGAGAAATTTAAGGCTGTTGTAGAGGAAGTTAAGAAAGCACATGAGAAGGGGCAACCGGTTCTGGTTGGTACCATCACGATCGAGACTTCTGAGTTGATCAGCGGTATGCTGAAGCGCGAAGGTATCCAGCATACGGTATTGAATGCAAAGTTCCATGAACTTGAGGCTGAGATTGTTGCACAGGCCGGACAGCACGGTGCCGTAACAATCGCCACCAATATGGCCGGTCGAGGAACGGATATCAAGCTTGACGACGACGCAAAGGCTGCCGGCGGTCTGAAGATCATCGGTACCGAGAGACATGAGTCCCGCCGTATTGATAACCAGCTGCGTGGACGTTCCGGCCGTCAGGGAGATCCGGGTGAGTCCCAGTTCTTCATTTCTCTTGAAGATGATCTGATGAGATTGTTCGGATCAGAGAGACTGATGTCCGTATTTACAACACTTGGTGTACCGGAAGGCGAGCAGATCCAGCATAAGATGCTGACCTCTGCGATCGAGAAGGCACAGGAGAAGATCGAGTACAACAACTACGGAATCCGTAAGAATCTGTTAGAGTACGATCGGGTAAACAATGATCAGAGAGAGATCATCTACTCTGAGCGTCGTAAGGTATTGAACGGAGACAGCATGAGAGATGTCATCTTCAAGATGATCCAGGATCAGGTTGAGAAGGCGGTTGACACCTGTATCTCCAATGAGATTCCTCGTGAAGAGTGGGATTTAAATGAACTCAACGAACTGATTCTTCCGATCATTCCGCTTGAGCCGATCACAGAGGAGAGTATCTCTGATGTGAAGAATATGAAGGAACTTAAGCAGCATCTGAAGGAGAAGGCAGTACTTCTCTACGAGGCAAAGGAGACAGAGTTCCCTGAGATCGAGCAGTTCCGCGAGCTGGAGCGTGTTGTTCTTCTTAAGGTAATTGATGGTAAGTGGATGGATCATATCGATGATATGGATCAGCTGCGTCAGGGTATCGGACTTCAGGCATACGGTCAGAGAGATCCGCTTGTTGAGTACAAGATGGCTGGCTTTGATATGTTCGATGAGATGATTTCTGCAATTCAGGAAGATACAATTCGTCTTCTGTTCCACGTTCAGGTTGAGCAGAAGGTTGAGAGAGAGCAGGTTGCCAAGGTAACCGGAACCAATAAGGATGAGACTGTAGCAAATGCGCCGAAGAAGCGCGAGCATGCGAAGGTATATCCGAATGATCCGTGTCCTTGCGGAAGCGGCAAGAAATATAAGCAGTGCTGCGGACGTAAAACGGTATAGTTTGCGATTATGTAATTACACAAATAATAAATAAAAAGAAAGGATCGATGTGGCTCCGGACAAGAGCACACGTCGGTCCTTTTTGATGGTATATGGATAGATATGCAATTGCAATTTCCGTGCAAAAAGTGCAAAAACTACTTTTCATACATCAAATTTATGTGTATGATGAAAGAAGTGTTATGTAGTGAAACAAATGAGAGAGGATGGGTTTGAAAATGGATGCATCAATGTTTATCGGAACATGGTGGTCGCTTGTGCCACCGCTTCTTGCAATCGTGCTTGCGCTTGTAACGAAGGAAGTGTACAGTTCCCTTTTTATCGGAGTCGCAGTGGGCGCGCTTCTTTATACAGGATTTCATCCGTGGAATGCGTTTACCGCGTTGTTTGATATCATGAAAAGCAGTATGAATTTAAATATTCTTATTTTTGATGTTCTGCTTGGAATGATCATTGTGCTTATGTCAAGATCCGGCGGATCCGCAGCATATGGCAAATGGGCTGGAAACAAGATTAAGTCAAAAAAGAGTGCGATGCTTGCTACAACAGGTCTTGGAGTACTGATCTTCGTAGATGATTATTTTAACTGCCTGACAGTCGGTTCGGTTATGCGACCGGTTACGGATCGTTACAAGGTTTCCCGTGCAAAGCTGGCGTATATCATTGATGCAACCGCAGCTCCGGTATGTATCATTGCTCCAATCTCAAGCTGGGCGGCAGCCGTCAATTCCTATGTGCCGGAGGATGCGGGAATCTCGGGCTTCCAGTTGTTTTTGCGCACGATTCCGTACAATTTATATGCAATTTTAACGTTGGTCATGGTATTTTATGTGATCGTGGCAAATTTCGATTTCGGCTTGATGAAAAAGCATGAAGACAATGCAGCCAGGGGAGATCTCTTTACATCCGGCGCAGAGGAGTTCGAGCAGGTAAAAGAGGAAGAAGTTTCTACAAAGGGCAAGGTGATTGATCTGGTGCTTCCCGTTGCGGTATTGATCGTTTCCGCGATCGGCGCGATGATCTACACCGGATATCTGGGTGGTGCCGATAATGTGGTCAGTGCGTTCGCAGGATGCGATGCTGAGACGAGTCTGATTTTTGCAACGATGGTTACGGTTTTTGTTACCTTATTTTTATATCTGCCACGTAAAGTCATTACATTTAAAGATTTCATGGGCAGTTTTGTGGAAGGCTTTAAGCTGATGATCCCGGCAATCGGAATCCTGATTTTCGCATGGACATTAAAAGGCATGGGTGACGCCTTGGAAATCGGCACGTTTGTTGAAAATGCGGTTGGAGCAAGTGCTTCAGCGAGTCTGCTGCTTCCGGCAATCCTGTTCCTTGTAGCAATTTTCCTCGCATTTTCTACCGGAACAAGCTGGGGGACTTTTGCAATCCTTGTACCGATCGCAATCGCAATGTTCCCTGGAGCGGATAAGCTTGAGATGATGATCATCTCCGTATCGGCAGTTCTTGCCGGTGCGGTATGCGGCGATCATGTATCTCCGATTTCCGATACGACAGTTATGTCATCTGCCGGAGCGCAGAGCAACCATATTAACCACGTGACCACGCAGATGCAGTATGCGGCAGTGGTTGCAGTCGTATGTTTTATCGGTTACATTATCGCAGGGGTATCGCAGAGCTGGTGGATTGCGCTGGGCAGCAGTCTTGTGATCTTACTTGTTGTGCTGACGGTCATGAAGCGGTTGTTTGCTTCGCGTGAGAAGAAGCGTGTGGCGGCGTAAGAGATTGATGGGAAAAATGACGGACGGATTTTTCTAAATTGTGTTTTGATGCCGGAAACGGAGTATGTCTGTATCGAACCGGTGTGAAGGAATGAAACAACAGGTATTTGGAAAAAGAAGAGGAGCAACATGAAAAAGATAATAGAGGCACCATATATTGACCAGAGTGTTTCATATCCGACCGGATGTGAGAGCGTGTCGGCAACGATGCTTTTGCAGTATCTCGGTTATGAAATTACAGTGGATGAATTTATCCGGAATTATGTTACGTGTGTGCCGATGCAGGAACGGGACGGACAGTTGTACGGACCGGATCCGCGCAAGGCTTTTTGCGGAAGCCCATATGATGCCGACTCGTTCGGATGCTACGCGCCGGTCATCTGCGAGGCGCTGCAGAAAGCGGTTGGGGATAAGTACAGGGTGGTCGATGAGACGGGAACATCGATGCAGGAATTGATCCGGCGCTATATTGACCGGGAGATGCCGGTTGTGTTCTGGGCATGCATCGATATGAAGAAAGAAATCATCGGTCCTCAGTGGAAGCTTTTGGACAGTGGTGCGTTATTTACGTGGCGGTCAAATGAGCATTGTATGCTGCTCGTCGGATATGATGAGGAAGGATACTATTTCAATGATCCGCATGAAAACCACGGATTGATCCGACATCCGAAGACTCTGGTTGAGGAGCGGCATAAAGCACAGTATGAGATGGCTTGTAGTATGAGGGACAGCTTGTAGGCGATAAAAACAGATATCCATTTAGAAAATAAATTTGTGGGGCAGCGCAGGCTGCCCCTTATTTTAGATGGTTCCGGAAATTGTGAGGGTGGTGACTCCCGGATCGGTGCTGATCGCGCCTGTTGCAGGATCAGTAACAAAGCTTGCAGCAGGAACGGTGATGCGTCCTGCAACGGTTGCAAATTCTCCTGTAGCTTCATTATAAGTGTAATCCGTGGTTGGTGTAAGCGTAGTACCGTTGAGTGTGGCTGTCAGGTTGGACAGACGCGGATTAAACGTGTCAGTCACAACGACGCCTGTTGCTGCGTCGGCAGCGGTATTACCGGAGTTCTGGATACGGAAGGTGTAGGTTAAAGTTCCATTTTCCGTGACAGGTACCGGGCTGACTGATTTTGTGATCGCAAGGAGTGGTGCGGAGAGAACTCCTACCGTTTCTTCTGCGGTGATAGCAGTAATGCCGGCACCGTCTGCGGTCGCAGTATTTGTGATTGCTGCCTCTGTTGCAAGAGGCGCAAATTCATTGACCTGCGTCTCATATACAATGACTGCATTTCCACCCGCCGGAACACTGATTCCGGTGATGGATAGAGGCGGTCCCGCAGTGACAGCAGGCGCTGCCTGAAGAGTTCCGTTGATGTAATATTTGACGGAACCGGCAAGATAATTGAGCGGAGTCAGAGTGGTCAGACCTGATGTGTAAGCTCCGAGGTTGTCAGTAACGGTGAGCCCGTTGACGGGGAGCGTTCCCGAATTTAAGATGCTGATGACATAAGTGATATGACCGTTTGGATCATACTGGCTGCGGACCGCAGTCTTCGTCATAGACAAGACTTCGAGGATTTCACCCACCGCAATGTTTGAATTTGTTACGGAATTGCCGTAACGCAATTGAGCCTGATTTGTAAATCTTGGCATAAATTTTCCCATCCTTTCATATATGCAGGTACACTATAAGATATGCATGAAAAAAGCAAAGTGATATTAAGAAATTCTTTAAAATAATTTGATAGAGTTATTGCGCGGTTTGGGTTATGATGATAGATAACAATAGAAAAAAGGATGATAACAGAGGAGAAGGTAACATGCTTAAGTGGAAAAAGGCATTGCGGATCAGCAGAATGTTTCTGCTGTTTTTGATCGTGGCAGTATTGATCCCGGAGGATGTATTGATTACAGCGGCAAAGGCACAGACGGTGGTGGATACGCAGCAGGGGACAGAGGATGTGATTTTGGATGACAATGAGAAGGCGGAGACCAAGCAGGAAGAATTGTCAACAGAAGAAGAGGATACACCGGAACCGGAGCCTTTATTACGTGGGCTCATCAGGGATGAAAAAGGGAATCTTTATTTCTATAAAGACGGTGAGAAGCTCAGAAATTCATGGAAGACAGTAAAAGGAAATAAATATTATTTTGGCAAAAGCGGAAAAGCATATACCGGCAAAAAAAAGATTGGTAAAGCAACCTATTTTTTTGCGGACAGCGGAAAGCGTAAGACCGGCTGGAAAACGATCCATAAAAAGAAATATTATTTTTCACCGAAGAATGGCAAAATGGTGACGGGCAGGAAAACAATTTCCCACTACCTGTGTGTGTTTGATGAAAAAGGCGTTTTGACAAGAAAAATTGACAAGAACAAGAAAATGGTCGCTTTGACTTATGATGACGGACCATCGATCTATACACCGCGTGTCCTGACAACCCTTAAAAAGAATGATGCGGTCGCTACATTTTTTGTTGTAGGCAATCGCGTTCCGACATATTCGGATACGGTGAAGAAGGCATATGATATGGGATGCGAGATCGGAAACCATACATACGAGCATAAATCGCTGCCGCGCCTGAGTGAAGCCGGTGTAAAGGAGCAGATGAGCAGGACGGACGAGGCGGTCAAAAAGGTAACGGGACAGACAACTGTGATCATGCGTCCGACAGGTGGTGCGACGAATGAGAATGTGAAGAAGTGGGTAGGAAAGCCTTCCATCATATGGTCGATCGATACCCTGGACTGGAAAACCCGCAACGCGGACAGTACGAAGCGGGCTGTGTTGAATCATGTGAAGGACGGTGAGGTTGTGTTAATGCATGATCTCTACAGTGCCACAGCAAGCGCATCGGAAACGATTATTCCGGAGCTTGTGAAACGGGGCTATCAGCTTGTGACGGTCAGTGAGCTTGCGGAATGCAGAGGTGGAATGAAGGAGACCGGAGCTTATTTTAGTTTCAGAAAGTAGTTTCGGAAAGTAGGTTCAGAAAGTAGATGTGTGTTGTGGCTTGACAGCTGCCATCAGACCATGTAACAATAAATGAATTCCAGAGAAAAAGAAAGGTAAAAGATGCTTATGAGAAAAAAATTGATTCCTCTAGTGTTGTGTTTTTGTATGATACTGTCGGCGCTATCGATTCCGGTGACGGAGACAGCGAAAGCAGCTGAGAAGGCAACCGAAATCCATATAGGAGACTATATTCAGATGGGTACCTATGATGAGAAACCAATCTTATGGCGTTGCGTCGATGTTGATGAGATAGGACCGCTCATGCTCTCCGATCAGGTGCTGGCAACGATGGCTTATGATGCCAAAA